>SAMEA104315429__coassemble_1468_pt1 | contig 11357 bp, 5 predicted proteins | sample SAMEA104315429__metabat2_low_PE_029 | metagenome-assembled genome bin SAMEA104315429 (sample SAMEA104315429) | gut metagenome | biome: Monkey gut; feature: monkey-associated habitat; material: faeces | place: China | collected 2013 | reverse complement strand
ATTTCTAACTTCTCACTTCTAACTTCTCACTGCCGTTAAGAAAATCCTCCAATGCTGTCAGTGCTCGTTCCGCCAGTTTCTGGTTCTTTTCTTTTTTCGGCACCCGTTTTTCCAACGGTGGAATAAGGCCAAAATTCACATTCATAGGCTGGAAGTTTTTGCCATCGAAGTGAGAAATATAATGACAGAGGGCACCAATGGCTGTTTCTCTCGGGAAAGCCACCGGTTCTTCGCCGCGGAAGCGAGCAGCGGCACTATAGGCGGCTACGATACCAGACGCAGCAGATTCCACATAGCCTTCTACACCGGTCATCTGTCCCGCAAAGAAGAGACCTGGTTGTTTTCTACTTTCCATGGTTCCATTCAGCAGATCCGGAGAGTCGATATAGGTATTTCTATGCATCACCCCATAGCGAATGAATTCTGCATGAGAAAGCCCTGGAATCATACCGAAAACTCGCTTCTGTTCTCCCCATTTCAGATGGGTTTGGAATCCTACAATGTTGTACATGGTGTCGTCTTCATTATCTTGGCGAAGCTGTACCACCGCATAGGGATCCTTTCCCGTTCGTGGGTCAGGCAGTCCCACTGGCTTCATAGGGCCAAAACGCATGGTATCTTCCCCACGAGCGGCCATGACTTCGATAGGCATACAACCTTCGAAGACTTTTTTATTTTCAAAACCATGCACCGGTGCCATTTCTGCCGCGCAGAGTGCTTCGCGGAACGCTTTATATTCTTCTTCATTCATAGGACAGTTCAGGTACGCTGCTTCGCCTTTGTTATAGCGAGACATGCGATACACCACATCCATATCCAATGATTCTTTGGTCACAATGGGCGCTGCCGCATCGTAGAAATGGAATCCTTCGCCGCCGCAAAACTGTTCAATCGATTCGGCCAATTTGCCTTCTGTCAGTGGGCCAGTGGCAATAATCACAATACCGTCCTTTGGAAGTTCAGTGATTTCTTTTTCCACCACATGAATCAAAGGATGGTTTTTCACCTTTTCTGTCACGGCCTGGGCATATCCCATGCGATCCACCGCCAATGCACCGCCAGCAGGAACGCTGTGGTGATCTGCACAATCCATAATGATGGAGTGCAAATGGCGCATTTCTTCTTTTAGAAGTCCCACCGCATTGGTGAGAGCTGCTGCACGAAGAGAATTGCTGCACACCAATTCCGCAAAGTACGGGGTATGATGGGCTGGCGTCTGTTTCACAGGACGCATTTCGATGAGTTCCACCAGAATTCCCATTTCCGCCAACTGCCAAGCCGCTTCACTGCCCGCCAATCCGGCACCGACGACGGTGATGTGGTTTTGATTTTGATTTGTATTTTCTAACATATATATGTCTCCTATATGTGGTGCCCTACGGGCAGGGGTATTATTGTTGTGTTTTCTTAAGAATTATATTTCTTTTAGACGGATTGTCAAAGGGTTATTATTTTGCCATAACCATAACTAGACATAACGATGCATCCGCTAACAGCAAGGTTATAAAAGGTTATAACAAACCAGTATTGCATAACCCTTTATAACCTTTTTCGATTTCGTTACATCGCTATTTTCTCTACGGATAAAAGCAAAATATAACCCGCCCGAAGGGCTAACCTAATCCCTAATCCCTAAAAATTCTACTCTTCAACCGTCTTCTTTGTCCGTTTCCGAGTCGCTGTCTTTCTTGTGGTTGTCTTTTTCGTGGCCTTCTTTTCTTCCACAGTCCCTTCTTCCGCTTTCTTTCTGGTTTTCTTCGGCGGATGGGTGGGGCATTCTGGATTGGAACACTGAATCACTTCTTTGCCATTTTTATAGGTTTTCTTTGTCATAATGGCACCGCAGGTTTCGCAGAACTGATTGATTGGTTCGTTCCAAAGAGCCATATCGCAATCAGGGTAGCGACTGCAGCCATAGAAAATCCGTCCCCGGTGACTTCTCCGCTGTACCAAGTGACCTTCGTGGCACTTCGGGCAGGTGATTCCCGTATCAATCACAATGGCCTTATTGGCATTGCAATTGGGGCATTTCAAATATTTCCCATAAGGGCCTGTGCGATAAACCATCATGGTACCGCACTTATCGCATGGCACCTCGGACACTTCTTCTGGCCCCTCGGTCAAGCTATATGGTTTGATATTTTTACAATTTGGATAATTGGGGCAAGCCAGGTATTTCCCATAGCGACCAATTTTCACAATCATTTTGGCGCCGCATTTTTCGCAAGTCACATCAGAAACTTCCTGGTTTTCCTTTTTATTCTTTTCTGCTTCCACATTGGCGGATTCCAATTCTTTTGCAAAAACTTTGTAGAAATCAGTCATGACTTTTTTGTACGTAGCTTTCCCATCGGCAATTTTATCAAGCCAGTTTTCCAAGTTGGCCGTGAAGCCCACATTGATGATGCCTTCGAAATACTGTTTCAAAAGGTCCGTCACTTTGAATCCGATATCAGTCGGTACGAACTGTTTTCCGTCTTTGGTCACATAGCGGCGTTTCTGGATGGTATCCAAAATCGGTGCATAGGTAGACGGACGGCCAATGCCTTTTTCTTCCAAGGTCTTAATCAGGCTAGCTTCTGTGTATCTGGGTGGCGGCGCAGTAAAATGCTGTTCCCCTTCTGCTTTCACATTGGCAACCACATCGCCTTTTTTCAAAGCCGGTAAAGTGGACTCTTCTTCCCCTTCCTTCTTTTTCGCCGGTTGTACAATGGTAAACCCAGGGAAAAGCACATGGACGCCAGTGGCTTTCAAGGTGTAATCGCCACACTGCAGCACCGCACTGGTGCTCTGCTGAATCTGCGGTGCCATTTGGGACGCAACAAATCGATTCCAAATGAGCGTATAGAGACGGAGCTGGTCACGAGTGAGTACACTGGTCAAGGCTTCCGGCGGAAATAGCAGATTCGTCGGACGAATGGCTTCATGGGCATCCTGCGCATCTTTGGCCTTACTGAAATGGTTCGGCTTCGGCGGCAGGAATTCTTCCCCATAGACGCTTTCGATGTAAGGACGCACCTGAGCAATCATTTCATCGGAAATACGCGTGGAGTCGGTACGCATGTAAGTGATAAGCCCCACATGCCCATGTCCTGGAATTTCCACCCCTTCATACAAATTCTGGGCCAACATCATGGTCTTTTTGGAACTGAAATTGAGTTTATTGACTGCATCCTGCTGCATGGTAGATGTGGTGTACGGCGGCTTTGTCTTTCTCTGCTTTCTGGACTTGGTGACAGAAACCACTTCCGCATCTTTTCCTTCGATGCCAGCGACAGCCTTGTCCGCTTCTTCCTGGGTATGAATCTCTGCTTCCACGCCCGCAATCTGTGTCAGCTTGGCTTTGAACTGTTCCTGCTTGGCCGTCTGATACATCCCATCAATGGTCCAATATTCTTCCGGCTGAAAAGCACGGATTTCTTCTTCCCTTTCACAAATGAGACGAGTGGCTACAGACTGTACACGGCCGGCAGACAGGCCACGATAGACCTGCTTCCACAACCATGGAGACAATTTGTACCCCACCAATCGATCCAACACGCGCCGTGCCTGCTGGGCATCGACTCGATGTAAATCAATGGGTTCCGGATGCTGGATGGCTTCTTTAATAGCCGGTGGTGTGATTTCGTGGAAAGCAATGCGTACATTGTCTTCGGGATTCACATCCAAAAGTTTCGACAAGTGCCAGGAAATGGCTTCGCCTTCGCGATCAGGGTCCGTTGCCAGAAGGATATCGCTGCACTGGTTGGCTGCTTTTTGCAAATCTTTGATTACATTTTCTCTATCTTTGGAATCTACATATTCCGGCTTGAAATCATCATCGATATCCACCCCTAAGGTACGCTGCGGCAAATCCCGAAGATGACCCATGGACGCCATGACTTTATAATCTGGCCCCAGGATACGTTCAATGGTCCGCGCCTTGGCTGGAGATTCCACCACCACCAAGTGCTTTCCATTGGCTTTCGGCTTTCTCTTAAAAGCCGGCGGTGCAGCCCGGCGTCCTCTCTTCTTCGTTCCGATGGTAATCGTTCTTGTAATAGGCATATGTCCTCCTAGTATTTTTATCTCTTTTATTTCACATAGTTTTTATACGATAAGTTATGAAAGGTTATGATTCGCCCGTAAACCAATTGTATCAACTGGTATTTTTCCCGCCTATCAAAAGGTTAGCCCTTCGGGCGGGTTATGTTCTATGATTTCACTATAGTCACTTTGCATGCTTTGGCTTGTCGACAGGTTATTCCTTTAACCTTTCATACCCTTTTATACCCTTTTGACAGGCGTTTTTGTATTAACACGAAAAAGCACGTATCAGCACAATAATAACCTTTTGCTGAGCGTCTTTGTGCTAGATGAACAAGCACAGATATATAGAATAATAAGCCTTTTCCTTCTATTTCATAAGTATTAAATAACACTAGCGGTTATCCTGCATACCGCTATTCTATCAAACTTTAAACAACAAAAAAAGATAGGTGCATCATTTTCATACAGCAGAAACAATACACCCACCTTTTGTGGTATGTCAAGAGGATTATTGTATAAGAGTGAGTAATGTAGATGTTAAAAGCTGCATAAGGTTCTAAAGGTTCTAAGGGTTCTCGAACGTGCCAATAGACGCTAGCATCAATATAGTGCCGTCATTTCGACCGGTCACATTTGTACTTGATGAGGTAAAAGATTTGCCATCACCAGATTATAGATGTTACCACACAAATACAAGCATGACACTTGATAGTTATGACAAACGCATAACCCTTTATACCCCTTTATAACTTTGTATCAAGCGATGCCATTTACATGTTACAAAACAGGAATCAGCAGAATAATACCCTTTATCTATTTGCGCCCCTTCCAGCACTCCTCATTCCTAACTCCTCACTATTATGTATCTTCCATTTCCCACTTCTTTAATATACCCTTTCAGCTGCAATTGCAGAAGAATCATGGTGAGTTTCACCACCGATAGACCAGACTGTTGAATAATTTCTTCGGAAGTAATTTCATTTTCCGTGGTGCAATAGCGATAGACCAATTCTTCTTCCAGCGTGAGAGGGTCCAGAAATTGTTTCTTTTCTCTGGTTTCCTTCTCTTCATTCCAACCGTATTCAGAAAGAATATCTTCCACAGCGGTACAGCAAATAGCTCCATTTCGAATCAGCTGGTTCGTGCCTTTGCAGGAAGGAAGCCAAATGCTACCGGGAATGGAAAATACGTCTCGCCCTTCTTCCAAGGCAAAGTCAGACGTAATGAGAGAACCACTTCGTTCCGCCGCTTCCACCACCAAAGTGCCACGGCTCATGCCAGCTATGATTCTATTTCTAGCAGGAAATTGACGTCCCAATGGAGGCGTTCCTGGTGGATACTCAGAAAGTAAGGTCCCCCCAGCAGCAACCACTTGTTGAAACAATTCTCGATTTTCTGGCGGATAGACCCGATCCAAACCGCAAGCCAGCACCACTACGGTGGGGCACTTCCCTTGCAAGGCCCCGCGATGGGACGCACTGTCAATGCCACGGGCCCCGCCGGATACCACCGTCACCCCCGCTGCCGCCAGTGCCATTTGTCCCGCCGTTTCTAAGCCATAAGCGGTGGCTTTCCGAGAGCCTACGATGGCGATGGTTTTCTCCCAGTCTGGCACTGCCCCTTTATAAAAAAGTACCGCTGGTGGGTTCGCAGTGGCACGCAAAAGAGGAGGATAGTCCGTATCCTCCCACGTGCATGCACGAATCTGTAATTGAAATAATTTTTCTGCCACTGCATCAGGATCCACATCCCGTCGATAGGCGAAAAAAGCCGCTTCCGTTTTCGGCGGCAACAATTTAGCTTCGTGGATATCCTTTTCCGACGCTTCCCACACCTCTTTGGGCGTATTGAAATACTCCAAAAGCTCGCGAATATGTTTCGCCCCCAAACGAGGGCAGCCCGGCAGTGCAGCAGCGTAGATATCCATGATTTTCCCCTTTTTGAAAACAATGCGAAGTGAGGAGTGAGGAATTAGGAGTGAGGAGTGGTGGAAGGGGCGCACAATTCATATAGCGCCCCAATACCCATTTTTATATAAACTCATTCATCTAAAAGCAGGTAGCGTTAAAAGTGATAGTTGAAATAACCAGTTACGACCAAACTCAGCTGGATAGAATTCCGCTGGAAGTTTGAGATTTCTCCACTTCTGTCTAACATAGTAGTGAACTACACTACACAGTCATCAAGCACAAATCCCATCGGTCGAAATGACGTCTACCGCTAGGGAAACACTGATTTAATCATGGTTTGAAATTATTCTTGGATTTTTATTCAAAGCGAGGAAAGAAAATCCGCGAATAGCGAGCTATTTAAAGATTTCCTTGACGATGCTTTGGATAAAAATCCATACAATTTCAAACTCTTTGATTAAATCAGCGTTTCCCTAGAAGCACGTACACCCCAATCCCTAATCCCTAGGGCCTAGCGACTAAATACCCAGTCACTAGTCACCAGTCTACCAGTCACCCTTATTTCAAGTACTTCTCAATGGTCTCAAACAGCACTTCTTCCTTCAGCGGCTTTGTCAGGTGTTCATTCATACCAGCGTCTTTGCTTCGCTTCTGGTCTTCCAGGAAAGCATTTGCAGTCATGGCGAAAATCGGAATGGTCTTCGCGTCGGCACGATCCATACGACGGATGACCCGTGTGGCTTCCAGTCCTCCCATGACAGGCATCATGATATCCATGAGAATTACATCAAAGAACCCTTCTTTGGACTGGGCAAAAATGCCCACGGCTTCTTGTCCATTGATGGCAGTGGTCACTTCTAAGCCTTTGTATTCCAAGAGAAATTTTGCAATTTCCATATTGAGCTCATTGTCTTCCACCAAGAGTACCTTGCGCCCCGTCAGGTCCATATGGCCTGTGGCACTTTCCTTTTCTTCAGCCACTTCATGAGACAAGTCTACGTCAAAGGGCAGTGTCATCGTCACCGTGGTCCCCTGATGAAGCTGACTTTCCAAAGAAATGGTACCGCCCATAAGCTCTACCAGCTGCTTGGTAATAGGAAGTCCCAAACCAGTTCCCATATAGGATGTACGGGCATCCTGATTTTCTTGAGCAAAAGGTTCAAAGGCTTTCTGTAAAAACTCTTCACTCATTCCCTGCCCATTGTCTTTACAGATCATTTGGAAAAGAGCTTTTCCCTCTTTATATTCTTTTTCACAAGAGATGAGCTGGATACGGCTATTGGCAGGGCTGTATTTGATAGCATTGCTAGCTACATTTTGCAAAATTTGCCGAAGATGAAGGGGACTCCCTATGAGATGGTGATGCTGAATCCCACCTTTGTCAGTGGAAAGAATAATTCCTTTTTCTTTCGCCTGTGGAGCAATGATGGTTCGTGTTTCTTCAAATATGTCATCCAAATCGAACGGTTTATGCTCCAGGATAACGCTTCCTGATTCCAACTTATTCATATCCAGCACGCTATTGACCAAATCGAGTAAGTACCCAGACGTCATTTTCATCTTTTCCCGATATTCTCGCTGCTTCTCCATATCGTCTGGGAACCGTTCTGCCATGGTAAGGAGGCCTCGAAGCCCATTGATGGGCGTACGGATATCATGGCTCATGCGACGCAGGAAATCAGTTTTTGCAATATTGGCCCGCTTCGCTTCCTGTGCGGTCTCCCAAAGTTTCTGCTTATACTCTGCTTCCATCTGTTTTTCTGCATCAATCTGACGGACGATATAGAGCACATGAATCGGATGTCCCTCAGCATCTCTCTTTTTCACCACGAACCGAGCCAAATGCCAGGACCCATCTTTGGCCTGGTATTCCGCCGCGATGGCTTCCCCATTGGCTGATTGCTTTGCCTGTTGCAACCGCTGTGCCAACGTGGACATATCAAGAAACTTTTTCATTTTTTCATGATAGTCGCTAGCCACCACAGTCTCTACCACTTGGTGGAACACTTCCTGGGTATTTCCATGCTTTCCGGTCAGCCGATGGACGTCCTCTCCGGAAGAAATTTCTTCATAGGTCCCATTCTGCAGATTCATTTGGTAAATGAGCCAATAAAATTTGCTAAGTGTACCCACCAATTCACTGTTGAACCGAGCCTCAATGAGTGCTTTTTCCAGCTTAATTTTCTGCTTTTCCTGTTCCCGCAGGATATCATCGATGTAACGATACCCCATGACCACCTTGAAGCCCTCTAAATCCTTAAGCCGCACCATTTGTACTTCAAAGCAGGACTTCCCGGCTGGATTTGTCAGCACACGAAAACGATACACAAAACGGTCATGGCTTGATAAATAGGATTTCAAATAGGAAGGGCTCATCTTTTCCATGAAATCCGGCGCCGATTCTTTAATGACAAACCGATCATAGTATTGTTGCAAACGCAGGAAATAGGAATGAATCCCGGTTTCAAGTTTTTTCACAAAAGTCCCAGTATTGGTATAGGGATCACATTTCAGTGTTTCCATTTCATCGGTTTCCAGGTCACAATAATACACCGAAGTATAGTCCACACTCAACGCATCGAGAATTTCTTTTTCCTGATGCAATTGCTGGAGAGATTGCTCCAAAGAAGATTGCTTTGCTTCCAAAGCATCCACTAGCATTAGATTGGCCTTGATGCCCCCTAGATAACGAGAAACATAAGTCAATACACGGACAGAAATATCCATCATATCCAGTGACGGATTGTCTAAACCAATGTATCCATTGAACTTTCCAGAAGAGAATGCTGGAATCACTATCAAAGAATGAATATCCTGCCCATCAAAGACAGCAAACTCTTCTGGAGCATTCTTTCTTTCTGCATCCCAATCCAAGGAAATAATCGGTTCACCCCGTAAAAACTTCGGAGTCCAATGGGGCAAGTCTGCCATATGCACATCCTGCATGATGTCCATAGTAGGCACGACGCCTTCTCTCACCCATTCCCCTGTCATTCGTAGGATTTGTTTTTCTTCCGAAGCCCAGACGAAAATATAGGCTCTATCCGATTTAGAATACCGTCCCAAAGAAGCCAGTAGTGCTGGTATCTCTTTCCTCATTTCCTCTACATTGGTCACATGGTCAAAGGCCACCAGAGTTCCAAGAACGTCACCAATCGCAGACAAGGTTTGCTGGGCTTCTTTCCCTTTTCTCGCCTGTTTCGCGTCTTTCAAGGCGTCTTCCAATTCTCGCTGCTTACTTCCCAGCTGTTTCTGGTACTGTTCTTCCTTATACTTTGGCGTCAAATCCATGGCATAGGTGATGGCACACACATCACCAGTCACTTCATCGGTATACATGATCATGTGGTATTCCGCATAGATTGATTTCGTTCCATCAGCAGACACCGTCCAATGGCGATGGGTCAAATGGTTCTTTCCTTCCCGAAAGGATGCAAGCAAAACATCTCGATCGAAAAAGCGCATAAAACTCTCACTTTGACCTAACAATTTATTTTTCCAATAGGCCACCATTTCCGTATACTTGGCATTCTCCGGAAAATGAATTTTTTCGTTCAGATTATACAGCTTTCCATCCAGCCGAGACCACACATGACCAGGAATCACGTCCTGCGTCAAATTGATCGCATTATAAAGCAACGCACTGTCTACGAGCGCATGCTCTAATACATCGATTTTCCGTTCCATGGTTTGGCTCATCATTGTGTATACCTCACGCACTTGCTTGCTTGCTTGCTTGCTTGCTTGCTTGCTTGCTTGCTTGCAGATTGTAATTTTTCTCCGGTCATAGTGTCAACCCCTCTGGGACCATTTTGTCCACTTTTTCGTGAAGATAGATATATTGATATCTATATCACATATCGTAAAATTTCGTTATATTTTCTTTATTATATGAGTATATGGGCCATTTGGCAAGAAAAAGTTGAAAAATAGAGAAAAAACAGGTTGCTCAAGTGTCTCAGGCTTCTTACGTTTCTCAGGTTCCCCGAATGAGATGATAATGCTAGCGATTATTAGCACGTTCGAGAAACATGAGAAATCTGAGCCCCCTGAATCCTCTTTATTATCTTTTTCCCTTCTAGCATATCCCTTTTGTTATATTATTTACATATAATACATTTTCTGTATTGACTTCTCATTCTGCTCCACTCACAATAGAATTAAAATATATTATTATACATAGCTAGAAAATTACTTTATCATCTCGTTCAAGAAACCTGAGTAACCTATTTCCAAGGAGGCAACCATGGGAACTACCACTGCATTTGGCCGAAAAGGAGAAGAATGGGTGGAAGCCTATTTAAAAGAAAAAGGCTATCGCCCAATCACCCGCAATTTCAGAAGGACCCATGGCGAAATCGATCTCATCATGGAAGATGGAAAGACTTTGGTTTTCATTGAAGTGAAAAGCCGAACAAACCGACGCTATGGAGAACCAAAAGAAGCGGTAACTCCATTTAAGCAAAAACACATCAAATATACCGCCCAATCTTTCCTATACGCCCATCACATCACCGACCGTTCCATCCGCTTTGATGTGGTAGAAGTGATGCAACATCCCGATGGGACTACCTTGTTTCATCATATACGAAATGCTTTTTCTTAACAGGTGACTAGTAGACTGGTGACTAGTGACTAGGCTCCCAGTCACTAGTCACCAGTCACCATCCCCCTATTTCCAACAAGGAGAAAAACTATGTATGCAGAAGTCCATGGTTCCACCACCTTTGGCCTCAACGGGTTCGTGGTCAGTGTCGAAGTGGATATCAATAAAAATTTTCCCGGTTTTGATATCGTAGGACTTCCCACCACAGCGGTAAAGGAATCTAAAGAACGAGTGCACTCGGCCATCCGAAACTCTGGGTACCATTTCCCGCTGGATAAAGTAACGGTCAATCTGGCACCGGCGGATTTGAAAAAGGATAGTTCCGGATTGGATCTGCCTATCGCTTTGGGCCTTTTGGCTGCTAGCGGCGATGTCCCGAAAGAAGCCTTGGAAGGCATTCTTTTTGTAGGCGAATTGTCACTAAAAGGAGAAATTCGACCTGTTCCGGGCATTTTGTCTATGGTGCTAGCTGCACGGGAAGAAGGAATTTCCAAATTTATTATGGCGCCAGAAGTGACTGGTGAAGCCCTGCTTTGTGAAAATATCACCGTATATGGTCCTAGAAATTTACGCGACCTGGTGGAATTTTTGTGTAGCAGAGCCCCACTTGCTCCTGCCGAGAGACACGAATCCCATGAGCACGTCATGAGTGAAGTGGATTATGCGGAAGTGCAAGGGCAAATCATGGCGAAGAAAGCCATGGAAATTGCCGCTGCCGGTGCCCACAATGTGCTCATGACCGGACCACCAGGTTCAGGAAAGACCATGTTGGCTCGCCGCATCACCACCATTTTGCCGCCCATGAGCCGTGA
>SAMEA104315429__coassemble_1458_pt1 | contig 11410 bp, 7 predicted proteins | sample SAMEA104315429__metabat2_low_PE_029 | metagenome-assembled genome bin SAMEA104315429 (sample SAMEA104315429) | gut metagenome | biome: Monkey gut; feature: monkey-associated habitat; material: faeces | place: China | collected 2013 | reverse complement strand
ACTTTGTCACAAAAGGAATCACCACATATTTCGCTTAACTTAACAGCATTGCTTCCTGAGGAAGGGACTATATCTGTAGCGGTGGAAGCATTAGCGGATACCCCCTTTCACTGAAAGGTGGCAAGGGGGATAGCTCGCACTGGCGGAATATATGATAGGTGACACATAGCTAGGTTGGCGCTTGGTACTTTCGGTAGGCCGCTAGAAAGAACGCCGAGAGGGATGGTGACATAGGTGAATCATCTCGCTAGTGCGAGCTATCCCCTGGGACATTTCGCTACGCTTATGTCCTTTCCCCTTCCAGAGGAAGGGGACTGTAGTGAAAGTGCCTTGCTCACTAGAGACGGTAAGGTTGTTCAACTTTTTCAGGTTTCTCACGTTTCTCGAATATGCCAATAAGCACTAAGGCTATCATCTCATTCGGGGAACCTGAGAAACCTAAGCATCCTGCGTAACCTGAGAAACTTTGTCTTAAATGAAATCATCCCCTGTTTCGCTTGATGTCATACCATATACCATTGAGGAGGTTTATATGATAAAAGATATACTGGAGGCCAATGACGGGGTGCGTCCTTTTGCAAAACAAATCGAAGGGCTGAAGGCGCTTTTCCCTGGCTGTTTTCACAAAGATGGTTCTTTGGACTTTGGTGAATTGAAGCGGCAGCTGGAGGGGAAAGTATCTATCCAGAATGAAGGGTATGGGCTGAATTTCCTAGGAAAGAGCTATGCTCGTCTTTTGGCGTCTTTGGATACCACCACGGTGATTACACCGGACAAAGAACACAATGACAAGGAAGAAAATAGAAATAGTGACAACCTGTATATCAGCGGGGATAACATCGACGCTTTGAAGCATCTTTTGAAATCCTACGAGGGACAAATCAAGTGTATCTATATCGATCCGCCCTATAATACTGGCTCTGATGGATTTGTATACAATGACAAATTCAATTTCACTGCCACGGACTTGATGGAAAAACTGTCCATCGATGAAGAGGAAGCTGTGAAAATCCTGGACCTGACGAAACGGAAATCCGCGTCCCATTCCGCATGGCTTCTTTTCATGTATCCTCGTCTCCAGCTGGCCCGTGACCTTCTCACTGAAGATGGGGTGATTTTCATTTCCATTGATGATAACGAACAGGCCGATTTGAAACTCCTCTGTGATGATGTATTTGGGGAAGAAAACTGTTTGGCAACATTTCCTAGAGTAACAAAAAAAGGTGGCAAATCTTCTGATATATTTGCTTTAAATCATGATTATATTTTGGTTTATAGTAGAGCAAATGTGCCTAAATTTTATCCGTTGAAATATGATGATGTAGCGTTCAAGTTTAAAGATGAATATTTTAATGAACGTGGGTATTATAAACTCAATCAAACGCTGGATTATGACAGTTTGCAGTATAGTCCCTCTTTGGATTATCCAATAGAGTTAGATGGAAATATTTTTTATCCAGGCTCATCCGAACAGTTATACCTTGAAAGAAAAAATGGGATACATGATGAAGCCGATTGGGCTTGGCGCTGGAGTAAAGAAAAATTTGCGTTTGGCTTGCAAAATGGATTTATTGTTTTAAAGAAAAAGAAAGATGGCTCTGCCAGAATCTACACGAAAACGTATCAAAAAGCAAATATTTCGGATGATGGTAAGGGAAATTATTTTATTGAATATGGGGATAGAACTAAAAATCTATCTACTCTAGAATTTATAAAGAATGATTATTCTAATGACGTAGCCGCAAAGGACTTAGAGAAATCGATTGGCAAAAAGACTTTTGATTATAGCAAACCAATTCAACTCATTAAGGTGATTTTGCAAATTTCAACAGGAGCTAATGACTATATTTTGGATTTCTTTTCAGGTTCTGCAACAACTGCAGAAGCTGTGTTGCAGTTAAATTTTCAGGAGCATACAAATCGGAAATATATACTTGTGCAGCTAGCGGAATTATGCAAAGAAAATTCTTCAGCTTATAAAAATGGGTATCGTACTATTTGTGATATTGGCATGGATAGAGTGCAAAAAGTATCTCAGTCAATAAAGAAAGAGCATCCTAATACCCAGACAGATTTGGGATTCCGTCACTACACGTTGCAGGAACCGAATCAGGAAGCCATCAATGAAATGTTTGACTTCAATCCTATGAGTTCAAATGATTTATTTGCAGCTACAGACTTGTACAAGCAATTTGGAAAAGACACGATTCTCACTACTTGGCTGGTGCGGGATGGGTATCATTTCGCTAAAGAATCAGAAGTGGAAACTTTAGACTTGGGCGGCTATACCGGTTATTACATGGGACACCATTTGTATCTTATCGACCCGGGGTGCGATGAGGCGGCGGTGCAGGCTATTTTTGACCGCTATGCGGAAGATGTGACTTTCCGTCCGACCCATGTGGTGGTCTTTGGGTACAATTTCACCTGGACGGAATTGGAAAATTTGCAAAACAATTTGCGCCATTTCAAAGATGTGGAAGACAATCTGCGGATTTCTGTAGATGTGCGGTATTGAGAGGACAGGTTACTCAGGTTTCGGAGGTGGCTAAGGTTTCTCAGGTTTCCCTAGTGCCTCTATGGATAATATAACAAGCGACTCGCTGCCCCATCGGCAATGCTGTTAAGTTAAGTGAGATATGCGATGATTTCTGCTGATGCAAAGGTTACTCAGGTTTCTCAGGACACTAAGGTTTCTCACGTTTTTCGAATAAGCTAATGACGCTAGCGTCTGTTGGCACATTCGGAGAACCTGAGCAACCTGAGAATCCTTAGAAAATTGAGCAACCTGTCACCACTAGCGGGAACCCTTAGAATCCTCAGCAACCTGAGCAGCTTGAGTAACCTTTATACCAAAGAAAGGATATAGTATGGATTTGATACTGGAGCAGGGGCTTCCTCATCAGGAGGCGGCTGTGAAGGCGGTGTGTGATGTATTTCAAGATATGTATTTTGATGCGCCCCGCTTTTCTTATGCCAACCCTGTGATTGATTTGAAGGATGTCCAGCTGGTGCGCAATTTGCATGATTTGCAGATGAATATCCGGGAAGAGGACCGGCGGAATCATGATATAGGAGATTGTCTCACTCTGGATGTGAAGATGGAGACTGGGACTGGGAAGACCTATGTGTATACGAAGCTGATGTATGAGCTGCACCAGCGGTATGGGTTTCATAAATTTATCATCATTGTGCCTACTTTGGCTATCAAAGCGGGGACGGCTTCTTTCTTACAGGATCCCTATGTGCGGCGTCATTTTGCAGATGATTGCGGGTATAGTACGGATTTGTCTGCTTTGGTGTTGTCGGCACAGAAGCGTAAAAAAGGGAAGGCTTTCTTTCCTTCTGTGGTGACCGATTTCTTTCAGGGGAGTTTCCAGAATCGGCGGAAGATGTATGTGCTTGTTTCTAATATGCATCTTCTTTCGGCGTCTAAATCTTCCATGATGGGGAGAGATGACTATGGCTATGCAGCAGGCGGTTTTTATCGTCCTTTGGATGCTCTTCGATCTACTCGGCCCATTGTGATTCTTGATGAGGCACACCGGTTTTCCCGGGATCAGAAATCGTATCAGGTGATTCGAGATGAACTGAAGCCCCAGTGCATCATTCGTTTCGGTGCTACGTTTCCTGAGGTGACCCATGGGCGGGGAAAGAATAAGGTAACCGAGAAGGACTATGAGAATCTGGTCTATGATTTGAATGCTTGCAAGTCTTTCAATATGGGGCTCATCAAAGGGGTGGCGAAAGAGCACTTTGAACCTATTTCCAAAAAGGAAGAAAAGCTGAAAATCACATCCATCGATAGCAGGGAAGCGGTACATTTCCAGTATGTGAAGGAAAAGGGAGAGCACCAGTCTTTTACCTTGAAGCAGGGAGACCCGCTGTCTATCATCAGTTCTGATTTGGACGGGATCACGGTCACTGCTATCGGGCGGAGCAGTGTGTCATTTTCTAATGGGGTAGAGAAGAGCACTGGCATGGAGATGGAAGTGTCGGCCATGATGCCTTCGTATCAGGACCAGATGATGCGTCTGGCGCTGCAACGTCATTTTGAGACGGAACGGGAAAATTTCTCTGGTAGAAAGAATAAAATCAAGACGCTGGCGTTGTTTTTCATAGATGATATTTCTTCTTATCGAAAAAATGAAGAGGGGAAAATGCCTTATCTGCTGCAATCCTTTGAGACATTGCTCCGGGAGCAGATGATAGCCACTAGAGATTCTTTGTCTGATGAGGAATCAGAATATAAGGCGTATCTTACTGCGAGTCTGGCGGATTTGAGTGCTTGCCATGCGGGGTATTTCGCCCAGGATAATAGTGATAGCGATGAGGCGATCGCCAAAGAGGTGGATGAGATTCTCCATGGGAAGAAGGAGCTCCTTTCTTTCAAGCATCCCGATGGTTCGTGGAATACGCGCCGTTTCCTTTTCTCGAAGTGGACATTGAAGGAAGGTTGGGACAATCCCAATGTATTTACCATTTGTAAATTGCGTTCCAGTGGCAGTGAAATCAGCAAGCTCCAGGAGGTGGGGCGTGGGCTGAGACTTCCTGTGGACGAGTATGGCAACCGTATTTCCAATGAGCTTTTCTATCTGAATTATATTGTGGATTTCACAGAGGCGGACTTTGCCCAGAAATTGGTGGACCAAATCAATGAGGATGTGCCAGAGACCAGTCATATTTCTATGGCCTTCATCGAAAAGGTGGCAGCTAAAAAGAAAATGGACCCCAATCAGCTTTTTACGGAACTTCTTGTAAAGGGGTATCTGGATTATAAGTACAATGTGAGTCCTTCTAAAAGAAATGCTTTCTATCATGAGTATCCGGAATTCAATGTGGGCGTGGACCGCGATAAGGTGAAGGATAGGAATCAGAGAACGGAGCATCCGGTGGCGATTCGCCGGGCTGTGTATGAGGAGCTTCGGGAATTCTGGGAAAGGGTGAATCGGAATTATTTGCTCTTTTTTGACCGGGAATTGGATCATAAGCTGGATGGAATTCTGGATGACATTTTGGAGCACCAGCATGTGCTGCGTCAGGTGGTCATGACCAGTGAGCGGAGTCGAATCCGGGGCGGTGATGTGGATGGACCAGTGCAGCTTTTGCAGGAAACAGGGGTACAGTATACGATTTCACGGGCGATTCCTTATAAGGAGTTTTTGATTCGTCTGGCTCGCTTGACCAATATCCCTGTGGCGGTTCTTCATGGAGCGATTCATCGGTATGCTATGTCTCATGGACCTATTTCCGCCAAGCTTTTCAATGAAGCATCGGCGGCTCGGTTCTGTGAGGCATTCCGCCTGTGGAAGGCAAAACATCTGGCGGGGCATTTCCGGTATGCCATGTCGGGCGCTAGAAATAAAAAGACGGCCCTTTCTGATGAACAGGGGAAACCGTATACAGAAATCAAGCAGGGGCGGATTGGGATTCGCTTCGAGGAGGGCATGCCTTGTGCCAAATATCTCTATGATTCCATGGCTTATGATTCTCCTTTGGAACTTGAAAATATCAAGTCTGGGGATATCGAGGAAGTGGTGGTGTATGGGAAAATCCCAAGAAGCAGCATCGCTATTCCTACTTTTGCGGGTAGCACCTATAGTCCGGATTTCATGTATATCGTGAAGAAGAAAAATGGAATGAAAGAATTGCACCTTATCGTGGAAACTAAAGATAAGGCGGAAAAAGACTTGTCGCTGGAAGAAAATCTGAAAATCGATTGTGCAAAGGTTTTCTTTGATACTTTGTCTAAAGAGGGATACAAAGTGTATTTCCATAAACAGATGAAGGGGGATAAGATGAAGGAAATCGTGGATGAAGTGGTATACAATAATTAGGAGTTAGGAATGAGGAATGAGGAGTGTTGGAAGGGGCGCACAAAGTTTGAAAGCGCCCCAATCCTCCCTTTTTTTATGTTATACTAAGAATTTGAGTCAGTCATCATGATAAAATCAGTGTTTCCCTAGCGCTATCAGCTCGTTCGTGAAACCTGAGAAACCTGAGAAACTTGAGAACCCTGAGCAACCTAAGTAACCATCATCGTATATTCTTCAAAGAAAGAGGTCTCTTATGATACATGAAATTCATTGTGAAAAAGATTTAGATACTTATATCGCAGACGCCAAGGGCTATGTGCTTCTGGATCTCTGGGCGGCGTGGTGTCGCCCTTGCCAGGTGATGGCACCGGCGTTTCAGGCCGTAGAGGAACATTTCAAAGGCAAAGTGAGCCTGGTTCGCATGGAAGTGGATGAAATGGAAGAACTGGCAGAAGGTTTTGGCCTTCAGGGAGTGCCGACGTTTATCCTTTATAAAGATGGAGAAGAACAGGGCCGCATCATCGGGTATCGGATGAAGAGTAAGTTTTTGGAAGAAGTAGGGAAGCTCGTGACTGGTGACTAGTGCCTCGAAAGGGATTAGTAGCTGGGAATTAGAATGGTACGAATTTAGATGATACGAAATGGTACTCCTGCAAAAGGGGTACCATTTTTCTTTTCCCTAGCTTTCTTTTATTTCTTTTGCTACAATACAGGTAAGAAAGGACGGTGGTGCCAGTGGGAAGAATTAAAACCTGGGAGGAATTGACGATTCAGGATAATTTTCTCTTTCAGAAGGTCATGCAAAATAAACGAATTTGCAAGCATTTAATTGAAAAAATTCTCAATATCAAGGTGCAGGAGATAACATTTCCTGATTCTGAAAAATCTATCGATATTCGGTATGACAGCAAAGGAATTCGATTGGATGTGTATGTGAAAGACGAAACAGGGCGTATTTTTGATATTGAAATGCAATGTACCAATGGCACTGACGATGAACTTGCTAAACGTACTCGATATTATCAAGGTATGATTGATATGGAAGTATTGGAGAAGGGTGAGCTTTATAATAAACTCAATCCAACGTATATCATTTTTATTTGTACCTTTGATCCGTTTCAAGAGGGCTTGCCCATGTATACTTTTCGCAACCGCTGCTTAGAAAAAGAAGGATTGGAACTTGGTGACCAAACAACAAAATTGTTTTTGAACAGCAAGGGAGAAAGTGATGCTTTGGATCCGGACATAGCGGCTTTTCTGCGGTATGTGGATGGGAAGGCACCTCATGGAGAGTTTGTTAAGGAATTGGATAGAGAAGTGGTTCGCGTAAAGAAACACGATGAAACGAGGCGAGAATATATGACATTGGCTATGGAACTTAAAAAGTTTAGAGAAGAAGGTCGAGAAGAGGGAAGAGAAGAAGGTCGAGTGGAAGGTCGAGAAGAAGGAAGGGAAAGAACCAATCAGTTTGTTATTATGAATCTAGTAGGAATGCATATGTCTGTCGATTCCATTGCGAAGGCCGTAGGACAGTCGCCGCAGTATGTGCAGCAGGTGATAGAACGAGCACAAAGTTCTTCATAGGAGAGTAGGTGATTCGGAAGGGATTAGTAGCTAGATAGGAAATAATGTCGCTATCCATCAACGTCATTTCGACCGACGGGATTTGTGCGAAATGGCAGAGCAGAGTAGTCCGGTACTATGTTAGACAGAAGTGGAGAAATCTCAAAGCAGTAGCGGGAAAGAAAATAACTGAGATATCCCGTTACGGTTCTATTCAGTTGGATATTGCTTCGCTAGAGATTTGAGATTTCTCTACTTTTGTTCAACATAGCACTGAACTACACGATATTGACATCTAGCACGAATCCCATCGGTCGAAATGACGGTGACCGTAAGAGTCACTATTTCCTAAATCCTAGGGCCTAGCTACCAATCCCTAGATACCCACGCATAGTTACTATTTCCAAGAAAAAGGAAAAAACTTCTTGCAATCTGTGATACCGTTTGTTATAATAGCAAAGAATTATCTATGTAGTTGAAATGAGGTGCAACAAGTGAAGAAGGGAATTCATCCGGATTATCATCCAGTCGTTTTCCGCGATATCGGTGCTGACTACTCTTTCCTGACCCGTTCTACAGCAACTTCCAACCAGACTGTAAAATGGGAAGATGGTAACGAATACCCGCTGATCAATATTGATATCAGCAGCAAATCCCATCCGTTCTATACAGGACAGCAGCGTTTCGGTAAGGCTCGTGGCCGTATCGAAAAGTTCAACAAACGTTACGGAAAAACAGCAGAATAAGGAACAGGGCCGAGGCCCTGTTTTTTATTTGCTTTTGATTAGGGACTGGTGACTAGTCACTAGTCCACCAGTCACGAGTCACCGATACAAAGGCCGTTTTTCATTTTTACTTATTTCATGATATACTAGAAAAGATAGAGTTGTTAGTACATAGAAATATAAAGGCGGCGCTTTATAAGGTGTGCGCCACTACCATCATTTCTCACTTCTAACTTCTCACTTCTAACTTTTTATCGATAGGAGAATTATGATACATTATGCAAACCAGTAAACTTGACGGCATGGAAGCCAGATATATTACTTTAGAGGACCAGCTCAGTGACCCGTCTGTCATTGCGGACCAGAATAAGTGGAGAGCGCTCTCGAAGGAACATTCCGATTTAGGAGAAATTGTATTTAAATATAGAGAATACAAGGAAGCTTGCCAGGAAATCAAAGATGCTTTGGAAATCTTGGAAGATAAATCCCAGGCGGATTTGCATGATTTGGCCAAGGAAGAAATGAAGGATGCGGAAGAGAAAAAGGCCGCTCTGGATTTGGAAATCCATAAGATGCTGATTCCGAAGGACCCCAATGATGGGAAGAATGTCATTTTGGAAATTCGTGCTGGTACCGGCGGCGAGGAAGCAGCCCTTTTTGCAGCTGACCTTTTGAAGATGTACTTGAAATTTGCGGAACGGAAGGGCTGGAAGGTAGAAATCGCCGATGCGAACGAAACGGATTTGGGCGGTTTCAAGGAAGTGACTTGCACCATCGACGGAAAGAATGCGTACTCTATTTTGAAGTTTGAAAGTGGTGTTCATCGCGTGCAGCGTATCCCGGAAACAGAAAGCCAGGGCCGTGTTCATACGTCGGCTGTCACCGTGGCGGTGCTCCCGGAAGCAGCCGATGTGGATATCGAAGTGAGAAGAGAGGATCTCCGCATCGATGTGTACCGTTCTTCCGGTGCGGGCGGTCAGCATATCAATAAGACCTCTTCTGCTATTCGTCTGACCCATTTGCCGACTGGCATGGTGGTCACTTGCCAGAATGAACGTAGCCAGCGGCAGAACAAGGAAAAGGCACTACAGATTTTGAAATCCCGTCTCTATGACCAGGCCCTCCGAGAATCGCAGAGCAAGGAAGCGGCAGACCGTAAGAATCAGGTCGGTAGTGGGGATCGTTCGGAACGTATCCGGACTTACAATTTCCCACAGGGCCGTGTGACAGACCATCGCATCAATATGAGTATTTACCAGCTGGACGATTTCATGAATGGAAATATGGATGCCATCTTGGACCGTCTGATGGAAGAAGATTTGGCACGTCGCATGAAAGCGAGTGAGAATAATGGCCGGTAATACCATCTGGACCATCAAAAAATTAATTGACTGGACCACCCAGTATTTCAAAAATCACCATATCGAGGACCCGCGGTTGGATGTGGAATTGCTGTTGTCCCATGTGCTGAAGAAACAGCGCATTTTCCTCTATACCGATTTTGAACAGATTGTGAATCCAGAGGAATTGGCACAGTTCAAAAGCTATATCCAAAAACGGGTGAAAGGCATTTCCACTGCCGCTATCATTGGGGAAAAGGATTTCATGGGGCTCACCTTTCATGTGAATGAAAATGTGCTCATTCCTCGGCCCGATACGGAAACGTGGTTGGAGAAGGTCATTCAGTACCATCGGGGAGATCCAGATATCCAGGTGGCTGACTTGGGGACCGGCAGCGGTGCCATTCTTTTGAGTTTCCTCTATTATTGCAAAGAAGCCAAAGGGGTGGGCGTCGATATTTCCCCAAAAGCCTTGGAAGTGGCCAAGGAGAATGGAGAGCAGCTGAAACTGTCTGACCGGGCAACTTGGCTGGAAGGGGATTACGTGGATGCCCTGCCGGCTGATACGCTTTATGATGGGATTCTCACCAATCCGCCTTATATCCCCAGCAAAGACATCGCTGGTTTGGCACAGGAAGTGAAGAGCGAACCTATGCTGGCTCTCGATGGGGGAGACGATGGTCTCATTTTCTATCACCGTTTGGCAGAAAAAGCAGCAGACCATTTGAAGCCTGGCGGATTCCTGGCCATGGAATTTGGTATCCACCAGTGGGAACCGATTCTGGAGTTATTCAAAGCCACCGGTCAATTTGAAGATTTTGAAGTGATCAAAGACTACGGCGACATTGAACGGGCGATATATTGTAAGAAAATAGGTGATTAGGGATTAGTAACTGGGCCCTAGGAAAACGCTCCTAAGTTAAGACTTTGAGTTAGTTGGTACGATTCTTTTCGCCGCAAAGGTTCTAATGGTACTAAAGGTTCTGAGGGTTCTCAAGGTTCTCGAATGAGTCGATAGATGTAAGCGTTATCATCTCATTCGGGGGCCCTTAGAACCTTCAGTACCTTTAGAACCCTTAGAACTTTTGGCGCGAAAGGAATCACAGCCTATTTCACTTAACTTAACAATATGGTCTCTAGAGGTTAGGAAATGACGTTCTAATCCCTAATCCCCAATCCCTAGTTACTTGGTTTCGTAACATTTTCATTGATAGTGATGCACAAGCGGTGTATGGAGTTTGCTATGGTTACTGAAAAAGTTGCAGTCAACGAAGAGTATTATAAAAATAAAGTATATGAACTGGGCCGCATCATCCGAGAAGGCGGCCTGGTGGCCTTTCCGACCGAAACGGTCTATGGTTTAGGGGGCAATGCGCTGGATGGCAGCGCGGCGAAGAAGATTTACGCTGCTAAGGGTCGTCCTTCAGACAATCCTCTCATTGTCCACGTGGCAGATCCTTCGGAAGTGGGGAAATATGTAGATACCGTGAGCCCATTGGCAGAAAAGCTGATGGAAACATTCTGGCCGGGACCGCTCACCATTGTATTTCCGAAAAAGGATATCATCCCCATGGAAACCTCTGGAGGACTTCAAACGATTGCCATTCGTTGTCCTCGAAGTGAAGCCACACGGGCTTTGATTCGGGCTGCCGGTGTTCCCATCGCAGGGCCCAGTGCCAATATTTCCACCCGCCCCAGTCCAACCACGGCGGACGATGTGCTCCACGATATGGATGGTCGTATCCAAGCGGTCATCGATGGCGGACCTTGCCAGATTGGATTGGAGTCTACGGTGATTGGCCTGGAAGGAAATCAAATCGTCATTTATCGCCCCGGCGGGGTGACCTTGGAAATGCTTTCTGCTATTGCACCGACTACGGTGGATAGCGCACTGGCTTCTTCCGATAGCCATCCGAAAGCACCGGGCATGAAATATCGTCACTATGCTCCTTCGGCACCACTGACG
>SAMEA104315429__coassemble_1279_pt1 | contig 12523 bp, 11 predicted proteins | sample SAMEA104315429__metabat2_low_PE_029 | metagenome-assembled genome bin SAMEA104315429 (sample SAMEA104315429) | gut metagenome | biome: Monkey gut; feature: monkey-associated habitat; material: faeces | place: China | collected 2013 | reverse complement strand
CCTGAGAACCCTGAGAACCCTGAGAACCCTGAGAACCCTGAGAACCCTGAGAACTTTTTTATTTCCATGTTCCGAAATGAGATTCTTATTCTACTATATAGATGGAGAGGAAAAAAGAAATCTTTCCGGATTGTCAAAGCAAGGGCGAGAAATGCCAGAAGTACGAACCTTAAGGACTGGAATTTCTCAAACTGGTGGAGACAAAAATTTAAGTTTTCAATTTTCTAATCCCAGCAAGAAAGCGGGCCCGCAGTCGAGCTGAAAGCCATATGTATACAAACATAGAGTACCAATGCCTATGAAAGTGATATGAGATAAAGTAGCTAGGGATTGGGGATTAGGGATTAGAAATTTCTTGTCCTCATCACTCGCCACGAATTCCTTATCTCTGTTTCACAAGTAAAGAAGCATGGAAGCTTATCCAAACGCCAATTTCTGATGTTCAGCCTGTTACGACCGAGCCTAGAGCTAGTATGTCTTTCGAGATATATGAAAAGCGCTGCTGCCGATTAACGGGGGTCATCATATGGTTCTTATGAGGCGACCATGCTTCTTTGTATTGCTTAAAAATGGATTAGGAACTAGTAGTTAGGGATTAGGTGGCTGCGGTGCCGGAATACTTGAGAGGCTTAGAATAGAACATATCGATAATTATGAAAATAAATTGATAAATTTAGAAATACTATATTGACATTTAACGATTGAGATTGTATAATACATTCAGAAAGTTAAATGCAGTTCGCAAACACTCGATGAGCCGAGCGAGCTGTAGTAGTTGAGTAACTGGTGGATCCAATCCCCGGCTACTAAGAGTAACAAAGAATTTTATTTCAAATCAAATATTTCAAAATTAGGAGGAAATTATTATGTCTCTCAACGGAAAGAAAATCAGCGAATTCAAACTCAATGCGTACCAGAATGGTGAATTTATCGAAGTAACCGATAAGGATTTACAGGGCAAGTGGAGTGTTCTCTTCTTCTATCCAGCAGATTTCACTTTTGTATGCCCCACCGAATTGGAAGATCTGCAGGGAAAATATGCAGAATTCCAGAAGATTGGATGTGAAATCTATTCTGTATCTTGCGATACCCACTTTGTTCACAAAGCATGGCATGAATCTTCCGAAGCAGTTGGTAAGGTAACCTATCCGATGGTGGGAGATCCGACTGGCAAGCTGTCCAAAGAACTGGATATCTACATTGAAAATGATGGACTCACCGAAAGAGGTACTTTCATTATCAACCCGAAAGGCGAAGTGGTACTCTATGAAGTCAGCGCTGGTAACATTGGCCGCAATGCAGATGAACTGCTCCGCAAAGTACAGGCAGCACAGTTTGTCTATGAACATGGTGATGAAGTATGCCCAGCTAAATGGCATCCAGGTGCTAAAACTTTGAAACCATCCTTTGATTTGGTAGGAAAACTATAATCGGTTAGCATGGCACGTGTTGATTTTTCATAAAAAAGAATTGGCTTATCCTAGAAGGTTATAAAGGGTTATAAAAGGTTAAAAGGGTTATACCGAGTACGGCATAACCCTTTTATAACCTTTATAGATATCTATCCTATTGAAATGTTAGAAAATTCGTATGCAAAGAGTATACCCCTGCCCGAAGGGCATAACCTTTTATGATAATCGTAATAGCACTAAGGAGATCTATCATGAACAGCATGTACGACGCCATCATAGTAGGTGGAGGGCCGGCAGGGCTTTCTGCTGCTATTTATATGGCTAGAGCACGGTTTCGTGTGCTGGTGATTGAAAAAGAAAAAATGGGTGGGCAAATTACCATCACATCAGAAGTGGTCAACTATCCTGGCATATTTTCCACCAATGGAGAAAAACTGACCCAGGAAATGGTTCGTCAGGCGAAAGCCTTTGGTGCAGAATTTATGACGGCTACCGTGACGGGCCTAGACTTGGAAGGCGATTATAAGACGGTTCATACCGATCGTGGAGATTTTGAGACCTTAGGTGTCGTGTATGCCGCAGGGGCCCATCCACGGTTGGCTGGATTTGCGGGTGAATCTGATTTCCGAGGTCATGGTGTAGCTTACTGTGCGACCTGTGATGGGGAATTCTTTACAGGAAAAGAGATTTTCGTTATTGGTGGCGGCTATGCGGCTGTGGAAGAAGCTTTATTTCTGACGAAATATGCCAAGCACATTTACCAGGTGGTTCGTGGGGATGATTTTTCTATTTCCTCTGCTGCCGTGGATGAACTGAAAGAACATCCGCAAGTCACTGTGCTCTATCACACCGAAGTGAAACAGGTTGAAGGGGATATGGCGGTACGCCAGGTGGTGCTGAAGGATCGGAAATCTGGAGAAGAAACGGTTTACCATGCAACACCAGGTGAATTTTTCGGCGTTTTTGTTTTTGTTGGCTATGCACCAGAAAATGGATTGCTGCAAGGCAAGGTGACACTGAATCCGCAGGGATATGTAGTGACTGATAGAGACCAGAAAACCAATCTGGATGGAGTCTATGCGGCTGGCGATATTTGCGTGAAAAATCTTCGCCAGGTGGTGACCGCTGTGTCCGATGGGGCTATTGCGGCCACTTCTTTGGAAAAATACTTGGGTAATCAGTATCGAAAATTAAATCTCAAACGAACCTATCAAACGAAACTGGTACCAGCTAAAGAAGAAAAGAAAGAAGCACCAAAAGCGGAAATAGGGGCTTTCTTAGATGATGAAACGAGGGAAGCATTGGCACCTGTATTGGCTCGGCTGGAACGCCCACTGCGGCTCAAATTGTATACAGACCATAGTTCAAAGGCAGCAGAAAATGAAAAACTTCTCTCGGAGTTAGCTTCTCTTTCTGACAAGATTTCTTATGAAATCGAACCTGCTACGGAAAATAGGAAAAATGCCATCGTGATTTGCGATGCAGATGGAAATGAAAAGGGCATGAACTTCCATGGCGTGCCAGGGGGTCATGAATTCAATTCCTTTATCCTGGCTCTATACAATGCAGCAGGCCCAGGGCAGGATGTGGGCGAAAATTTGCAGAAACAAATCGAATCCATTGCAAAGTCTATTCATATGGATATTGCGGTTTCCCTTTCTTGCACCATGTGCCCTGATCTGGTGGCAGCAGCGGAACGAATTGCTGCCGATAATGCAAATGTTACCGTCGATGTGTACGATTTGGCCTATTATCCAGAGATGCAGAAGAAATATAACATCATGAGCGTCCCATGTCTCATTGTGAATGATACGAGTATTCACTTTGGGAAAAAAGGCGTCAGCGATTTGCTTACAATTATTTCGGAGATGGTGTGACTGGTGACTAGGGATTAGGGGTTCTGTAGCGATGACTTGGTTAGTGAAACATAATGATGTACTGGATATTAAAAGGTTCTGGCTTCGCGAAAATCGATAGATTTTCAATGGAGACAGAACCCTCAGAACAAAAAAGCCAAGAGACTCCAACGTCTCTTGGCTTTTTATGTATTTTATTTTGTTTCTTCACTCTTATGAAATAGCACTTTCAGAAAGGCCGATACCACTTCGGGGTCGAAAAGGATGCCAGAACCGGAAAAGAGTTCTGTGGAGATGTCTTCTTTGGTTCGATGCTTGAAGTCTGGGGTGGAATAAATGGTGGTGTCATAATAATCGGCCACTGCAATGATTCTTGCACCTAAGGGGATATTTACATTTTTCAAGTGTCTAGGAAATCCTGTGCCATCCCAACGTTCATGGTGAGAGCGAAGGTAGGGGAGCAGGTCCTGACAACCTGGAATGGACTCAAGCATATTGGCACCCAGTTCGGGGTGTTTCTTGAAAAGTGTCAATTCTCTGCGGGATAGGTAGGGCGCATTGGAAAGAACCTGGTTGGGCAGGCTGATTAAACCGATATCGTGGAGAAATCCTGCGTATCGAATCAGCGTGATTTCATTGGAAGGCAGTCGCATGTATACGGCAGTAGCGCCTGCATAATTGGAAACCCGGACAGAGTGTTTGTACAGGTCTTCCGATTTCAGGCGCATCAATTCAATGAAATGGGATGTGATTTTATCCAGCGTTTCCTGGGTCTCCCGAAACGTAGCGGGATTTTGAAAGAGTGATGAACTATACATAAAAGGATCCTTCTATTTTAGGGATTGGGGATGAATAACTAGGAATTGGCTATTCATTCGTTTTTGCTAGAAAAGTGCGTAGTGAGTAGTGCGAAGTGCGTAGTGGTGGAAGGGGTGCACAAAGTTTGGAAGCACCCCAATACCCATTTTATATGTAATGTCGTTAAGATAAGAGAAAAATTGGATGTTTCCTGCTGATATAAAGATTTCTTAAGTTTCTCAGAATTTTCAGGCTTCTTAAGGTTCTCGAATGAGCTGAAGCGTTTAGCGTCTATTGGTACATTTGAGAAGCATGAGCTACCTTAGCAACTTGAGAAACCTGAGTAACCTGTGATTACAAGCGGAAGCATACCTACTGACCTAAATTCATAAGTTAATGATATTTCTTCAACCAGGCTGTCATATAGGAACAATCAGATTTCAGTATATAATGATGGGAGACTACCCAATCATAGCAGGCCTTTGCCAGTTCTCCCGCCAATCCCTGACCAGAACATGCATCAGGAACCACGGTGTGAAGTACGGTACAAGTCTGATTTTCTAGCTTATATTCCATATAACAAAGCCCTTCTGGCTTTTTGATAATAAAACGATGTAAGTCTTTCTGATGAATGACCATGGAATGGACCTCCTTCAACAGACACAACATATATAATAACCAATCTATAATGGCCCGTCAATAGAAAATTCGATGGTATCGGATTTCTTGCCGGCGGAAGTCAGGCAGGTATGATATAATCGGTGGTGACTACAATGTTATTAAGTTAAGAGAAACATAGAATGATTTCTTTTGAGATAAAGTTGCTCAGGTTGCTAAGGTTTCTCAGGTTCCTCAAATGAGATGATATTGCCAACGTTTATTGGCACGTTCGAGAAACGTGGGCAACCTGAGTAACCTATCATCTCTATATGAGTTATATATTTTATTATACTATAATTTATCGCACTTCTTCATCAAGGTAATATCTATAAGAAGTGTATAAATATTTTGATAGGAGGACACATGAAAGGGTCTCTGTATTTCCTGCATCACAGTGGGTTTATTTATGAAACGGAAACAAAGTTGTTTGTTTTTGACTATTACCAGGATCTGGTACATCATTTGGATGAACTTTTAAAAAATACACAGAAAAAGGTGTATTTCTTTGTGAGTCATGTCCATGGGGATCATTTCAATCGTGAAATTGCTCGGTATGAAAAACGAGCTTGTCGATATATCATGCATGAAGATTGTCAATTGTCTGTGTCGGATTCTTCTAAAGTGCATTGGATGGTGCCGGGGGATACTTGGAGCGAAGATGATTTCCAAGTGACGATGTATGGATCTACGGATGTAGGCGGCTCCTTTTTGATTCGTGGGAAAGAAGTGTCCCTGTTTCATGCCGGCGATTTGAACTGGTGGCACTGGGCTGGCGAGGCAGACGTAGATAATGAAATCGCCAGGGAAGCTTTTTTCGCAGAACTGGTAAAATTGGGAGAGCAGCATGTGGATATGGCTTTCTTGCCTGTGGATGCCCGGCAGGCTGTGGCTAGAGAATGGGGCGTGAAGCAATTTTTGAAATATGTGCATCCATCTCTTTTAGTCCCTATGCATGCCTTTGGCCCCGTGTGGGTGCCGTCTTATGAATTCCGTTGGCTCTATCCAGAGCAGAAGTTGTGGATTCCAAGGGAAGATGGCGATTTTTTGACTTTGGTATAATGCGCTTGAGACAGTTAGTGCCATATCCAATAGCTTTTACAGGTAGCTCAAGTTACTCAAGTTTCTTAGGATGCTCAGGTTTCCCGAACGTGCCAGTAAGCGCTAACGTTATTATCTCATTCGAGAAACCTTAGCAACTTGAGTAACCTTAGCAACTTGAGTAATTTTTTATGAGGAGCATTTACATTATGATGAATACTTGGATTTATATCATGGTGATGATGTTTGTAGGAAATTTCATTCTGCAGATGACACCACTTTTATACTATTTCTACGCTGTCTTTATTGTGCACGCGGTGATTCTCGGCGCATCCTATGTGTTGCTGAAACGGGATCCACTGATTGACCTTCGGCCCAATATGCTTTTTATGGTGGGACTTACAGTGATTAATGTACTGACTGACCTGGGCATTATGTCCTATCAAATGTCCTGGGTGGCTTTTGGTGCCCTTTTCATCTGGTCTATGATGGGCGGAGGGAAAAAATAATGAGGAATTAGGAGTGAGGAATTAGGAATGGTGGTGGCGGCGCACCAATTTAGAAGTGCCGCATTATATTTGCTGGTGACTGGTGGATAGGGATTAGGATTCTGCAGCGGTATTTGCACTAGCGGCTACCCTCTTCCTTTGGAAGGTAATGCTATTAAGTTAAGCGAGATATGCGATGATTTCTGCTGATGCAAAGGTTACTCAGGTTTCTCAGGCTACTTAGGTTTCTCACGTTTCTCAAATGAGCTAATGACGCTAGCGTCTATCAGCACATTCGGAGAACCTGAGCAGCCTGAGAATCCTGAGAAACTTGAGAACCCTGAGAACCCTGAGAACCTTGAGAACCTTTCCTTTACAAATTTCTCCTAACTTTCTTGCATTTCCCTTTTCCCGCTTGACAATAAAAAATAAAAATTTTAGAATTAAATAGGTGCTGAAGAACCATGCGAATACTCCTTGAATGGATGAATTCTTATGTATAGATGGAAAATTTCATTTTTATAACGAATGATTTTCCTTGACGCTCCTTAAGGGTGACACCGAAAGGAGCTTTTATTATAAGAAAGAGTTATTTCTTTTGGGAATATCATGAATGGCTTCGGCCTGCACTGATTCCGGGATATCCGGAAAATTTATGTATCATTATTAGATGAAATAGAAATTGGAAAGAGAGAGGTGAAGTAGGTGACACTGGATGAAGTTTTATTGTATGTCATTATTTGTGGTATCGTGGCAGCTGTAGTTGGTGCCGGCGTGGGCTATCTTCTTCGGAAGAGAATTGCGGAAGCGCGGATTGGCTCCGCAGAAGAAAAGGCCAAGCAGATTGCAGAGGATGCACAAAAGATGTTGGATTCTGCATCTCGTGAAGCAGAAACTTTGAAGAAAGAAACCCTGGTACAGACCCGCGAGGAAATTCATAAACTTCGTGAAGATGTAGAGCAGGAAAATAAGCAGCGCAGAGATGAACTGCAGAAGTATGAACAGCGTCTGGTTCAGAAGGAAAGCAACCTGGACTGGAGAAGTGGCAACCTGGAGCAGAGAGAATCCCAGCTGGACAAAAAAGAAAATCAGGTGAAAGCCCAAAAAGAAAAACTGGATTCCCTGTATCAATCCCAGCAAACCAAGTTGGAAGAAATTTCTCGGCTGTCTCGCGAGCAGGCAAAAGATATGATTCTGCAGCGGGTGGATGATGAATTGACCCACGAAAAAGCAGTTCGTATCCGTGATGCCGTAGAAGAAGCAAAGAGCACTGCCGATACAAAAGCAAGAGAAATCATTGCAGCAGCCATTCAGAGAAATGCCGCTGATACGGTATCTGAAACGACAGTTTCTGTAGTGGCTTTGCCAAATGAAGAAATGAAAGGCCGTATCATTGGTCGTGAAGGTAGAAATATTCGCGCCATTGAAACCTTGACCGGGGTGGATCTCATCATCGATGATACTCCTGAAGCAGTAATCCTGTCTTGTTTCGATCCGATCCGTAGAGAAATCGCAAGACTGGCTTTGGAAAGTCTTGTAAAAGATGGACGTATCCATCCGGCTCGCATCGAAGAAGTGGTAGCCAAGACGAAAAAAGATGTGGATAAAGCCATCCGCGAAGCCGGCGAAGCGGCTGTCATGGAATGTGGAATCCGCGGTATGAATCCAGAACTGGTAAAAATCCTGGGCCGTCTGAAATACCGTACCAGTTACGGACAGAATGTACTGCAGCATTGTATCGATACATCTTATTTCTCTGGCATTTTGGCAGCAGAAGTGGGTGCTGATGTGGAACTGGCTAGAAGAGCTGGCTTGCTTCACGACATCGGTAAAGCGGTGGACCGTGAACAGGAAGGAACCCATGTGGAACTGGGCGTTGAATTGGCACAGAAATACCATGAATCGCCACAGGTCATCAATGCCATTGCTTCCCATCATGGTGATACAGAAGCCACCTGCGTGGAATCTGTCCTGGTAGCCGCTGCGGATGCTATTTCTGCGGCACGTCCAGGAGCTCGTCGTGAAACACTGGAAAACTATATCAAGAGATTGACCAAATTGGAAGATATTGCGAAATCTTTCCCTGGCGTGGCTAGCTGCTATGCAATCCAGGCCGGCCGTGAACTGCGTGTCATCGTGAAACCGGAAAAAGTCAATGAAGACCAGGCAGTCATCCTGGCTCACGACATTTCTCAGAGAATCGAAAAAGAACTGCAGTATCCGGGTCAGGTCAAAGTGGTAGTGATCCGTGAAACCAGAGCCACTGACTTTGCAAAATAATTGAATTAGTGACTGGTAGACTGGTGACTCGTGACTGGGGAAAAGGACTTTGCCCGAATAATCACATAAGCAAAAAGACGTATGAGAAATCATGCGTCTTTTTTATTTGGCAGTTAGCAGTTAACCGTCAACCGTTAACTGCCAACTGCCAACTGTCAACTGCCAACTGCTAACTATTGCCTTGCCAAATGTGCTATAATTAAACAATCCTTATAAATCAGTGATTGATAAACTAGTGGATGGATATTCCCAGTCACCAGTCACGAGTCACTAGTTACCAGGTAACAAATGAGGTGCAACTATGGATAGAGAAGATTTAGATAAACAGCTCAAAGAACATGGGGAAGCCATGCATAAAGAAATCAGTGGTTCCAAGAAAGGGCGTATGAAACTGATGGCCCTTGCTTTGGCGTTATTGGTTGTTGGCGGAGCCGGCGGTTGTTTCTTTGGAAACAGTTTACCATCGATCAATAAAGGAACCCAGGCCGGTTCGTCTTACCAGGTGCCGCAGGGGGCCGATAAGAAACTGCAGGATTTGCCAGCCATTAGAAATACAGCTATTGTACAGGCTGTCAAAGAAGTGGGGCCTGCCGTGGTAGGTATTACCACCAAAGTGTATGACCGAGATATGTTCAATCGTCGCGTCGAAGTGGGACAGAGCGTAGGCTCCGGTGTATTATTTGATAAAAAAGGTTACATTGTGACCAACAATCACGTGGTTTCCGGTAGCAAAGAAGTGAATGTATCCCTTTCCAGTGGGAAAACGGTTTCCGGTACGGTGGTAGGAACCGATCCCTCTACGGACTTAGCGGTGGTAAAAATTGAAGGCAGCGATGATTTACCCGTAGCCACTTTGGGGGATTCTGACGGATTGCAGGTCGGAGAAACCGCCATTGCTATTGGTAACCCGTTGGGATTGGAATTCCAAGGCACCGTCACGGTCGGGGTTATCAGTGCACTGAATCGCAGTCTGGATGATATCGACCAGCGTTTCAAACTGATTCAAACCGATGCGGCCATCAATCCGGGCAATTCTGGCGGTGCTTTGGTCACTGCTGATGGGAAAGTGGTGGGCATCAATAGTGCCAAAATCGCCAAAGAAGGGGTCGAAGGTATGGGATTTGCCATTCCGATCAACCAGGCCAAAGGCATTATCCAGCAGCTTATCGATAACGGCAAAGTTACTAGAGCATACCTGGGTGTTTATGCAGCAGACAAAGATATCGCCCAGCGCTATGGCTACGAATGGAAACATGACAAAGGCGTTTTGGTTATGAAAGTGGCTGCTAGAAGTCCTATTAGTCTGACTGATATCCAGCCAGGAGATTACATCCTTTCCATCGATGGGAAAGAATGCAATACCATGAAAGAAATGCGTGAAATTCTGGATACCCATAAACCGGGAGATAAAATTTCCCTCACCTATGAACATAACGGACGGGAAGCCAAGACCGACGTATTGCTGGCGGCGGCACCAGACTCTGACAAATAGTACCGCGTACAGTGGAGTTTCATAGAATGATTCCGCTAGTGGTTATAGGTTACTCAGGTTGCTCAAGTTGCTAAGGCTGCTCAGGTTTTTCAAATGTGCCTATGAACGCTAGCGTTATTAGCTCATTCGAAAAACCTGAGAAACTTGAGAATCCTTAGCCACCTGAGCAACCTTTTACATATTATTTGACTGCAACCAATTCTTTATCATATGAGGCTAATTTATGAAATTCACCATACTTGCCATTGGCAAAATTAAAGAAAAATGGATGCGAAGTGGCATTGAGGAATATACGAAGCGACTGGCACCGATTTCCAAACTGGACATCATTGCCCAGGATGAAGAAAAAATGCCTGACAATCCGTCTCCTGCCATCAAAGAAAAGGTGATGGGAAAGGAAGGGGAGAAAATGCTGAAATATCTCTCCGATGATGATTGTCTGGTGTTACTGGATCTGAAAGGGAAACCTATGTCATCAGAAGAATTGGCTTCTTGGATTCAAAACCGCATGGTTAGCGGTACCAGCCATTTCTATTTTATGATTGGCGGTCCCTATGGCAATGGGGAAAATATCCGGAAACGAGCCAATCTGAAAATTTCTATCAGTGCCATGACATTTACTCACCAGATGGCTCGCATGATTTTGGCAGAACAGCTCTATCGGGCGATGAAAATTATTCGACATGAGCCATACCATTTGTAGTTAGAAGTGAGAAGTTAGAAATAAAGGTGGCGGTCCATAAAATTTGGATGTGCCGGAAAAAACAGCTAGGTGATTGTATCACTTGGCTGTTTTTTATTTTGGACATATGGGTGATGGGTAGACTGGTAACTTGTGATTGGGAAATAGATATTCAGGTAAGTGGGGAAATATGGATTGGATGAGTTGGTTTACTCACGCTTCTAAAATATTAATAAATTCAAATATTTCGCTTTACATCTAAAAATATCAATGATATAATAAATACATCGAAAGAACTAGATAAGGAATGAGGCTTATCATTCCTATTTTTATAGAAAAGGAGAATCTATTATGAAACTATCTGAAACCATCTTGGCTGCTCTTATTTCTCAATTCCAAATGGAACTTGGTTCTGCCTATTTATATCGTTCCATGGCGCATGATATGAAACATCGCTCTCTTCCGGGCTATGCAGCTTGGCTCACAAAACAGTATGAAGAAGAACGGGAACATGCTTTTAAAATCTTGGATTACATTGAAGCAAGAGATGGGGTAGCCAATTTCCTTCCTATCGAAGGGGTCATGACCCACTACACCTGCCCATTGGAAGTAGCAAAAGCATCTTTGGCACATGAAGAGAAAGTATCTGCTTCCATTAGAAAACTTTTCCTTCAAGCTAGGGAAGAAGGGGATCTGGAAACAGAATTGTTCCTTCAGTGGTTCGTTACCGAACAAGTAGAAGAAGAAACCAATGCCAAAGACAATGTAGACGGTTTTGCAAAAGCAAAAGACTGCGATGGATTGCTGTATATGTTTGATGCACAGTTAGCAAAAAGATAATATATAATTTTTAGCAATGTAAAACGCCTAAGCAAATTTTATGATTTTGCTTAGGCGTTTTACATTGCTAAAATGGTTTGATTCAAGCATTCCAACCCAAGTTGATACTCTCTACGATATCTCCTTTGAAATGGATGACCAAATTTCCTCGCTTTTCTACTTTATACCACAGGTGTTTTCCATTGCCTTGATTTACATAAGGGCGTCCATAGGCATTATAAACAGATCTGCGAGTGGAACCTACATGGATACCCCGTGGGGTAGCAAATCCGTTGTTGGCAGAAATATGAATCATGACTACATCAAATGGACCATTGGCCGTTTTTCCTGTGCAATAGAAAGAAACCGAGTTACCATATTTTATGAATTTAGTATACTCATCCCATGCAGCGGTATATTTAGCGGGAGTATCTTCATCGGGTATGCCGTAGATTTCTGTAATATATGTTGTACTTGCACCAGGATAAATACCGCCCAATGAACCTTCACTAGTAGCTAGGTCAGCCATGGCAACACTGCCCATGCATAAAAAACCGGCTAATACAGCTAAAATTTTCTTTTTCATAATAAGGCCTCCATAAAGTGAAATGAAACATAGGATGATTTCTTTTAAAATAAGGTTACTCAGGTTTCTCCGGATACTGAGGTTTCTCACGTTTCTAGAATGAGCTAATGACGCTAGCATTTATTGGCACATTCGGAGAACCTGAGCAACCTAAGAACCCTTAGAAACTTGAGCAACCTGTCACCACTAGCGGAATCATGTCTACTAACGCAAATCCTTGACTTAACAGCATTACACTCAGGGGCGCATCTCATTTCAATACATCTGTGTTATCAAGCACAAATACGACCGGTCGAAATGACGGTTATGGTTAGTGACAACACTGTCTGTAAACCGCAAACCGCAAACCGTAAACCGTAAACTGTAAACCGCAAACCGCAAACCGTAAACCACAAACCCATGAACCCTAGGG
>SAMEA104315429__coassemble_1252_pt1 | contig 12784 bp, 11 predicted proteins | sample SAMEA104315429__metabat2_low_PE_029 | metagenome-assembled genome bin SAMEA104315429 (sample SAMEA104315429) | gut metagenome | biome: Monkey gut; feature: monkey-associated habitat; material: faeces | place: China | collected 2013 | reverse complement strand
AAGGGTTTCCAATGCTTTTGTGGCTTCTGCCGCCGGAAGGGCGATGCACATTTTCCCTTCATTGCCCATGGTGAGAGGGTCCAATCCCAGGATGCCACAGAGGCCTTTCACTTCTTCACTGACGGGGAGTTTCTCCTCTTCCAATACCATGGATTTCCCAGAAGAAGCAGCCAATTCATTGGCCACCGTAGCCAGGCCGCCGCGAGTAACATCCCGAATGGTATGTACCGAAAGGCCCGCTAACAATAGCCCCTCCACTAGGTGATTTAATGGAGCGCAGTCACTTTGCAGGGTGGTCTTCATGCCCAGTCGTTGGGTCAGAATGGTGCCATGGTGATCTCCCAAGGTACCAGTCAGAAGGATCGCATCTCCTACCTGCAGATTCTTTGCGGAAATAGAAGAGCCCACCGGACGCTCGCCGATGCCTGCCGTATTGATATAAAGGCCCCCTTTTCCTTCAATGACTTTGGTATCGCCAGCTACAATGGTAACTCCTGCTTCGTTGGCCGTTTCTGCCATAGAAGCCACCACTTTTTCCAAAAGTTCTGTCTCCAAGCCGGTCTCCAAGACGAAAGACGCGGTGAGATACAACGGCTTGGCCCCCATGGATGCCAAATCATTGACGGTGCCGCAGATAGACAATTTTCCTATATCGCCGCCAGGGAAAAAGAGAGGCTCCACCACAAAACTATCGGATGTGAAAACCGGATGGCCGCACATCACCGGCAATACCGCCCCATCTTCCATCTGATCCAAGATGGGATTTTTGAAATATTTCGCAAAGAGAGACGAAATCAACCGTCCCGTCTCCTCCCCGCCACTTCCATGGCGAAGCTCTATTTTCATCTGTTATACCTCACTCATACAATTTGTATTTATATCATTACTTGTATAGTGAGGAGTGAGGAATTAGGAGTGAGGAGTGGTGGAAGGGGCGCGCAACTTATATAGCGCCCCAATACCCCTTTTTATATGGGTTATTATTCTGCTACTTTCTATATCAAACATGATGATACAAGCGCCACCGTCAAGGTTACACAGGTTACAATTCGTTAGTCTCATAACCCTTTATTAACCTTTTATAATCTAGGCTAGCCGATTTGTTAGAAAACCGTATTTTATAGAGCAATAACCTTATATAATGGGGCGCTATATAATTTGATGCGCCCTACCACCACTCCTCACTCCTCACTCCTCACTCCTCACTACCTTCTCGGTATGTGACGCAACAGGCCCCTTCGCTGCTAACCATGCAGGCGCCTACAGGATGGTCCGGGGTGCACACTTTGCCGAAGCAGGGGCACTGGTGGGGCTGGATTCGACCGGTCAGGACCTGTCCGCAGCAGCAGCCTTTGGGCATATGGTCTTCCACAAGGCCGTGGCTTCCAGCGTCCAAGTCTTTGTATGGCTCGGAAATATAAAGTCCAGAGCCAGGAATCTGTCCCAATCCGCGCCACACCGCGTCACCGGGGGTAAATACGTCGTGGAGCAAAGCCAGTGCTCTGGTATTTCCTTCTTCCCGCACCACCGATGGATATTCATTCCAAAGGCCTTTTTTCTTCTGCGATGCTTCCAGGACCAAACGACCCAACGCGCGAAGGAGTTCCGATGGGGAAAATCCACCAATCACCATGGTTTCCCTGCAATCTTTTGCCAATTTCTGGTAAGCATCACTGCCAGTAATGACCGCCACATGTCCCGGGCACAGGAACCCATCGATTCGCCCTTCTTTAGAAATCTGCCTGGTGGCCTCGGGCATGGTTTTTAGCGCCGTCAAAAATCGGACATTGGGAAGTTGTTCTTCATGGACCTGCTGTATCAAGTTCGCCCAAATGGGTGCCGTGGTTTCAAATCCCACAGCTGCCAAAACGAAGGTGGTGTCCGGCGTCTTTCTTGCCAATTCCAAGGTGTCTTCCGGATTATAAAAGAAATCCACCTGCCCGCCCCGATCGCGAGCCCCCGCCAAGGACATTTCACTTCCTGGGACAGCCAATAAATCGCCAAAAGCCATCACTTTGTATCCCGGCGTCAACGCATAGGAAACCAATTTGTCAATATAAGACGTAGGTGTCACGCACACCGGGCATCCAGGACCAGAAAGAAATGTAATAGATGGCGGCAACATTTGCCGGATACCACTTCGATAGAGTGCCGACGTATGGGTGCCGCACACCTCCATAAGCCGAAGCGGTGGTCCTTTGTAATTTCTAAGCCAAGCAGCCAGTTCCTTCTCTTTCATTCCCGACCTGCCTCTTCGATTTCATGAAATAAAGAAATCCATCCTTTGGCTTCTTCTTTTTCCACAATCTGAATGGCCATGCCTGAATGAACCAGCACGTAATCACCAATCTTCACCGGCACCATGGATAGATTCACCCGGACCTCCGATCCAGAAAAATCCACCATACCATGGGTGCCAGAAATAGAAACCACCCGACCAGGATAGGCTACACACATGTTTTTTCTCCTTTGTTAGTTAGAAGTGAGAAATGGCGGTGGCGGCGCACAACTTATAAAGCGCCGCAAAATTATTTTTATAGGTTATTATTCTGCTGTTTTCTGTATCAAACATAATTATACATACCGCTACTATCAAGGTTATATAGGTTATAAAGGGTTATGAGACTAAGGTCATCGCATAACCCTTTAGTAACCTTTTATAACCTGATCCCGCACGGTCTAGTAAATGTGTTAGAAAAACGAATCCATAGAGCAATAACCTTACATAATGGGGCGCTTTATGAATTGTGCGCCCCTTCCTTCACTTCTAACTTCTCACTGCGTAAAATGCTTGCCCCAGCGCAATGCCGCCATCGCCGCAGGGAACTTTTTCATTGGTATACACTTGGAAATGGGATTTCTTGAGTTCTTCTTCCGCTCTGCTCAGCAACAATCCATTGGCAAAGCAGCCGCCGGAGAGGATGATTTGCGACAGGCCGAAATGGCATGCGCTTTGATGAATCATCTCCACCAGGGCTTCATGAAATCCCAAGGCTTTCTCTTCTATTGTATCATGACTTTCCAAGAGGGACTCCACAAGGGACAGCGGATTCCAAAGCAGCTCCCCATTTTCTACCTTTCCTGTCCAATGCAGTTTCGTCCCCGTTCGTCCTTGTCGAAGCGCTTGTTGGGCCATTGCCTCCAGGGCCATCGGACATTCTCCTTTGAATCGGTTTTCTGTGGCAATCCCCAAAAGGGCCGTTACCCCATCAAAAAGTCGTCCCATGCTGGAACTAGAAATAGTATTGATTTTCCCATACAAAGCGGCTTTCACCAAATCATACCGCGGATCTGCTGATGGAAATTGGCCGGCTGCCAAGTAACAAAGAGCGGTTTTCCAAGCCTGTTTCATGGAACCATCGCCGCCTATCATGGGAAGAGATGTGAGATGTCCTACCCGTTTCATGGTATTTCCTTCACAAAGGAGAATTTCTCCGCCCCAGATGGTACCATCGGTGCCATAACCTGTGCCATCAAATACAAAGGCCAGTGCTTTCCCCGATATATAGTGCTCTGCCATGACAGATAGCGCATGGGCATGATGGTGCTGCACCGAAAGGAAGGGAAGCTGTCGCTTCGACGCCAATTCCTCTCCCCACAAAGAAGACAGATACCGTGGATGAAGGTCCGAAACCACTTTCTGTGGCACAATGCCCAGCATACGCTCCCAATCCGTTTCCGTTTCTTTCAAAAAATGTTCCGCTTTTTCATTGTCTAATGTACAAGGCACCTGGCAAGGATAGAACCGTCCGCCGCCGGATAGACAAAATCCCGGTTCCATATCTGCCCCGGTAGCCAACACGGTGCCAACAGGTCCTTGTCGAAGAACCGGTTCAGGCAAAAAACCGCGGGTGCGACGAAGTACCTGTATCTTTTTTCCTACCACTTTCATGACGCTGTCATCGGCAGGGCGAAGAATATCCCGCTGGTACATGAAAAGGCCTTGTACCTCTGTATGGGTTTCTTTATACAGATCCGCTTCCTCGTCCTTGAAAATCATCGGTTCCCCGCTTCGATTGCAGCTGGTCACAATGAGCGGCACGTAGGCCTCTTTCGTGAGCAGCCTATAAAAACCGGTGGATGGCAAAAAGACGCCCAAAGAGGGCACCCGATCCGCCACACCCGGATATAGCCGTACAGACTCTTTTTTCGTTGCCAGTACAATGGGACGCACCGGAGAAGTGAGCAGCTTTTTTTCTTCCTCACTGAGAGAAACCATTTCTTCTGCCGCCGCCAGGTCAGACACCATGAGAGCAAAAGGCTTTCCTACCCGATGCTTTAGCTGCCTAAGCCGTTGCACCACATCGTCCTGATCGCTTCGACACACCAGCTGGTAGCCTCCCATGGCTTTCACCAAAATAATTTTTCCTTCCCGAACCCATTGAATGGCCTTTTCCATGGCATCTTCCGAAGAAGCGGCCCCCCCTTCCCTGAGCTGAGGCCCGCAATGGGGACAGGAAATGGTTTCTCCATGACACCGACGATTATCCAAATCGGTGTATTCCGTCTGGCACGACTCGCACATATCCATATCCTTCATAGTGGTGTGCTCCCGGTCGTAAGGAAGGGTCTCGATGATGGTGTACCGGGGGCCACAGGCGGTGCAGGAAATATAGGGATAGTGGAAATGCCGATTGTCTGGGTCTTCCAATTCTTTCTGACAGGTATCACAAATGGCTATATCGGCAGGAAATATAGGTTCCGCCGGCTCCCCATCACTTTCTATGGCATGAAAATCAGGACATACAGGATGTTCTAATTCCTCATACTCCATAGTTTCCACTTCAATGGGAAGTGGTGCTTTCTTAATTTCTTCCATCAAAGAAAGGAGAGCCCGAGGGCTCCCCTGTGCTATGATTTCTACGACGCCACCTACATTCTTCACGGTCCCCGTCAAAGCCAACTTCCTTGCCAAACGACACACCAAAGGACGGAATCCCACCCCCTGCACACGACCTGTTACGCATATCTTCCAAGTTCTGCTGTGATTCATGGTGAGAAACCTCCTTTCAATAGAGTTAGAAGTGAGCAGTTAGAAGTGAGAAATGGTGGTAGCGGCGCACACAATTTGGAAGCGCCGCATATTTTATATAGCTTATTATTTTGCTGATTTCTATACTAAACATAATAATTTAAATCGATACAGTCAAGGTTAAATAGGTTACTAAAAGGTTATGCGATTTCGCTAGTCTCATAACCCTTTATTAACCTTTTATAACCCAGCCTCATAGGGTCTAGTTGATTTGTTAGAAAAGGTGATTTGCAAAATAATACCCTTATATATTTATATTAGCGGCGCTTTATAATTTGTGCGCCGCCACCACCATTTCTAACTTCTCATTTCTCACTTCTCACTGCTTTTTCCATCAGCCATTCCGCCGCCTCTTCATATCCTTCTCCAGTTTTTCCGCTCACCTTAAACACCGGTGCGTTTTTATTAAGATGACGGATGCCTTTCATGAAGAAGTCTTCGTCAAAGTCCAGGTAAGGCATCAGGTCTACTTTATTCAGCAAAATGATATCTGCTTTTTCAAAGGCCAATGGATATTTATAGGGCTTATCGCTCCCATCGGCTACGCTGACGATGAGCATTTTGATGTGTTCCCCGATATTCAGCTCCGCCGGACACACCAGGTTGCCTACATTCTCAATAAAAAGGATCCCCGGCTCAGAAAAATCCATGGTGTGCACTGCATTGTGCACCAAAGGCGCGTCCAGGTGACAAGCACCAAAGGTATTGATCTGGGCTGCCGTGACCTGCTGCTTTCTAAGTCGTTCTGTATCGATATCCGATTCGATATCTCCTTCGATGACGTACACCTTCTGCTTCATGTATTTCATAAGCTGCTCCAAGGAAGTGGTTTTCCCCGTTCCCGGTGCGCCCATCACATTGACCGCATAAATCTTTCTTTCATTCAAATACTCTCTCACATGTTCCGCAATGTGGTTGTTGTGGGCGTAAATGCTTTCCTGCACGCCAGCTTTTACCATATGCATACTTTTATCTCCTTGTACTTATATCTAACATAGCATGGAACCTTACCGTTAAAATGAGGAATTAGGAATGAGGAGTGAGGAATGGTGGAAGGGGCGCACAATTCATATAGCGCCCCAATACCCCATTTCTATTGAAAATAGGGATCAGGAATGCTTCACAGGAAACATGATGCTAGCGTTACCATCGATTTATCGCCCCCGCCGGGGTAATGCTGTTAAGTTAAGGATTTGCGCCAGTAAGCATGATTTGGTTTGTGATTATAGGTTACTCAGGTTTCTCAAGTTGCTAAGGCTGCTCAGGTTCTTCGAATGCGCTGATAGACGCTAGCGTTATCATCTCATTTGGGGAACCTGAGAAACTTGAGAGTCCTGAGCAACCTGAGAAACTTTGTCACAAAAGGAATCACCACATATTTCGCTTAACTTAACAGCATTGCCCGACGGGGGAGACGAGACGCTAGAGAAAATTTGGATAGAGTCACATTTCCTAATCCCTAGAGTCCCAGTCACCAGTCACCAAGCAAGTATAATTTGCGGCGCTTCCTTATTTGTCGCGCCGCCACCACCATTCCTAATTGCCCTTTTAGTATTTCTCCCGCAATTTCTTTTCCCACCAGTTGAAGAGGAAGGTCAGGATGATGGCCACGGCCCAGTAGGCAATGGCGTCGGCGATGTATGGTTCGGTTCTCCGGTTGTAGAGGGCGGAGAAGATATCTGCTTCGGCGAACATATCCACCACTTTGACGGTGAAAACCAAAGCCAAGAGTTTGATGGTTTTCAGATAGTACGTGAAGAAGGAAGACATAGCCACCACGAAGGCCTGGGGCAATACGATGCGGGTGAAGGCTTTATGGGGTGCCAGTCCCATAGCCACTGCGGCTTCGAACTGTCCTTTATCGACGGAGCGAAGGGCGCCGCGAATATTTTCTGCCTGGTACGCCGTGATGTACAGAATGAAGGTAGCATACACGGTCCAGTAAGGGCTCACGTCGAAAGGTTTCACTGTCTGGCCCACGAAGGATGAAATGATCGGCGCCAAGAGGAAAGGCAGCGAGTTGTACACAATGAAGAGCTGCACCAAAGCCGGTACGGCACGGAAGAAGGAAATGAACACGGTAAAAATACCATCCACATAGCGGTTGCAATTGAGGCGAATCACCGCAATGATGGCACCGAAAAAGATACTGCACACCATAACCACCAGGGCCATGAAAAGTGTATTCGGAATGGCCTTGGCAATGAAAAGGAGCGCTGTCGGTAAGACTTCAAAATCGATCATGTTATGCCCTCCTTACGCCGGTGGTATTCCATTTCTGGAAATAGTGGAACGCCACTTCGACCAAAATCACAATGGCCCAGTAAATCAAAGCCACTGCACAATAGGTTTCCAATTTGCCCTGTCCATAGTTGGCATTGATGATGAGCCCTGCTTTCCCCATAAGGTCCACCACGCCAATGAAGTACATAATAGACGTATCTTTTAGGATGTTGATGGATTCATTGACCAATCCAGGAAGTGCCACTGGCAGTGCCTGGGGCGCCACGATATGAAGCACCCGATGCACAGGGGACAGACCAAAGACCATGGCCGCTTCGGTTTGTCCTTTATCGACCGACAAATACGCCGGGCGGATAATTTCAGAAATCACCGGTGTATAGTGGAACGTCAGCGCAATCAGCACATACACCGTCAGCGGCCAGCCGTCGCTGCTGAAATGCATCATTTTCACAATAGCCGGCAGCACGAAGTACACCAAGTACAAATCCAGCACAAATGGCATGCTTCGGTTATAAGAAAGCCAAATTTCGCAAAGCTGAGAAAGCACCGGCACCTTGGCGATACGAATCACCGCCACCAGAGAGCCAAAAAAGAGACATAGAAATATGGATGCCACGATCACTTCCAACGTAAAAGGAAGCGCATCCATGAGCCGCGGGAAAAGCCCGAGGAAATAAGACATATTGAAAGTAAGCATGATTTATCGGTCCTTTATGGATAGAGACACTAGCGGAAAAATTGTATATACAACAAAAATGAGCAATGAGTAATGAGAAATGAGTAATTCAGGTAGCGGCGCATAATAATTGGGAAGCGCCGCAAATTTCTATATAGGTTATTATTGTGCCGAGCTCTCTGTCAAACATAATGACGTTATCGCTACTATCAGGGTTATAAAGGTTATATCAGGTTATGTGATTTTGTAAGTTTCATAACCCTTTATAACCTTTATACCCTTGATAGTATAGTTATGTTTGGAAGCGTAGGCTGCAGAATAATAACCTTTATATAGTGGGGCGCTATATAATTTGACGCGCCCCTTCCTTCATTCCTCATTTCTCATTCCTAATTCCTCATTGCAATTATCCTTCTCTTGCCAGCATTCTTTGCAGGAACTGCTGGGTCTTTTCTTCTTTCGGATGGGTGAAGAGGTCTTCCGGTTTGCCTTCTTCCACCACCAGGCCGTCGGACATGAAGACCACTTTGGAAGACACTTCTCTAGCAAAGTGCATTTCATGGGTGACGATAATCATGGTGATGCCCAAAGTCGCCACTTCGGCGATGGTATCCAACACTTCGCCTACCAGTTCCGGATCCAGTGCAGATGTGGGTTCGTCGAAAAGAATCACATCCGGGCGAGGTGCCAAAGCACGAGCAATGCCCACGCGCTGCTGCATGCCGCCGGACAATTCGGAAGGATAGAGTTTCGCATAGTCCGTCATATGGACACGAGCCAGCTCTTCCATAGCGATTTCTTCTGCTTCCTTTTTCGTTTTGCCATAGCCATAAATGAGGCCTTCGGTGACGTTTTCCAGGACATTCTTATTTCTAAATAAATTAAACTGTTGGAACACCATGGTAGACTTTCTTCTGAGTTTCTGGACATCCGTTTTGGAAATATGAGAAAAATCCACAGAGACTTCATCAATAGAAAGTTTGCCTGCATCTGGTTTTTCCAGATAATTCAAGCAGCGAAGGAATGTGGTCTTCCCTGTGCCAGAGGGACCAAGAATAGAAACTACATCACCTTTATCTACAGACAGGTTGATGTCTTTCAGTACTGTGTTCTTCCCGAAAGATTTACGTATATGTTCAGCAGTCAAAATGCGGGACATGATCTCTTTACCTTCTTTCTGAAATGCAATGAGTAACGAGTAATTAGAAATGAGTAATTCAGGTGGCGGCGCACAATTCATATAGCGCCGCACTTATAACCTATAATTATTTATAAAATACGGCGCTTTTTATTTTGTTGCGCCGTACCACAATTTCTCATTACTCATTACTAATTTCTCATTAAAAAAACTCCGTCCCACATAAGGGACGGAGAATCCGTGTTCCACCCAATTTCATTTCTATGTCACCATAGAAACCTTGGTAAGTCTTACGACTTCTGGCTATATCGGGCTCCCCGGATGGCCTACTTGCTTTCAGCCGATCTGCTCCAAGAGGCACTTCCAAAACCGCTCCGCACCCCTTCCCACCAATCGGGGCTCTCTTTGGCTTCGACGATCCTGTACTCTCTCTTATCATCGCGAATCTTACAAATTAAGATTAATTGAAATTACTATACCATACTCTTGCTATTTCATGCAAGACTTTTCACACATTTTTCGAGTATAATAAAGGCAGTGAGAAGTTAAAAGTGAAGAGTGAGAAGTGGTGGAAGAGGCGCACAACTTATAAAGCGCCCCAATCCCCCTTTTTATATAGTAGGAGTTGACCGTTAGCAGTAAGCAGTTAACAGTATCGGTTTACCGCTAACTGCTAACTGCTTTTAAACGAGGTGATCTCTATGCTTCATATCGCTGTGGTGGATGACAATCCATCGGATATTGAAATCATTAAAACCTATCTCACCCAGTATTTCAAAAAACGGGCCGGCACGTCTCCCATCGATTACACCATCAGCACGTTCCAGGAGGGAAGTTCGTTTCTATCTCATTTTTCCTGCGGCCTTTATGATTTACTATTTCTGGATATTTACATGCCCCGCCTGACCGGCATCGAAGTGGCGCAAAAAGTGCGACTCCTCGATGAAGGGGTGAAAATTCTATTTCTCACCACCAGCAAAGAACACGCGTTGGAGAGTTACTCCGTCTTTGCGTCTGCCTATATTTTGAAACCCCTCGCCGAGAACCACACCCTCTTCACCAGCGTCTTGAATCGGCTACTTCCAGATGAAATGATTTCTGGAAGAAAGCTGAAGGTGCACCTTCCCGGGCAGGATGACATAGAAATCCCCTTCGCCCGCATCCTATCCTTAGATTGCAACAATACGAGAAACGCCGTGGTCCATTTGGAAGATAAGGACATTCCCACACTGAACACCTACCAGGAACTTTCCGATATCCTTTCCAGCGACGAACGGTTCCTCGAATGTTACCACCGGCTCACCATCAATATGGACTACATCACGTCCATGGAAGAAGACCTGTTTCATTTGAAAGGAAATACCACCGCCCCTATCAGCCGACGGAAGAAAAAAGAAGTGAAACATGGGTATATGCAGTATCTGCTAAATAAATAGTGTCTCCTCACAGATTTCCAAATGTGATAAAAGTTAGGAGTGAGGAATTAGGAGTGAGGAGTGGTGGAAGGGGCGCATCAAATTATATAGTGCCCACTATATTAATGTCATTAAGTTAAGCGAAATATGCGATGATTTCTGTTGATGCAAAGGTTACTCAGGTTTCTCAGGCTACTTAGGTTTCTCACGTTTCTCGAATGAGCTAATGACGCTAGCGTCTACCGGCACATTCGGAGAACCTGAGCAGCCTGAGAAACCTTAGCAACTTTGGAGCCTGTCACCACTAGCGGAGTCATGTCTACTAACGCAAATCCTTAACTTAACAGCATTGCCCATCGGGGGAGATGCCAAAGGCAGAGGGGGCTGCACCAACGATTTGAATACCCATGTTACTCAAAACATAGCCGTACAACTATCCACATTTCTCACTTCTAACTTCTAACTGCTTTTAAGCTTTCGCCACTGCCTCTCCCAAGTCTTCACAGTTTTTAAGCGCTGTCTCATCGGGATAGCCATAGGCCAAGAGCGGATGAGCCGGGAATTGGGCACCGGCGAAGTGGAGTTCGTTGTACCAGGAATTGAGCCAGGCGCCGCGGCTCCAACCGCAGGAGCCAAAGATGCCCATGATTTTTCCCTTCAAATACGGTTTGATTTTATCGCAGAAAGGACGCATCTGGGCTTCTTCGATTACCTCTACGCCCCAGGCAGAGCAGCCCAAAATGATATGATGATAGGTATTTCCTATTTCTACAGGGTCCACATCGGAAACAGGGGCCAGGAGCACTTCCGCGCCCGCTTTCTTCGCCCCCACAGCCACCGCTTCCGCCATGGCTTCCGTATTTCCTGTAGCAGAATAATATATAATAGCGATTTTTTCTCCCATACTTTTTCTCCTATGTGACCACTACCATCACTAGCATGTAAACTTTTCTTAATAGTGAGGAGTGAAGAATTAGGAGTGAGGAGTGAAGGTAGCGGCGCACAATTTATAAAGCGCCGCAAAAAAATAATTGTTGAATAAGTGGTAAGTCACGTCCCCCCTTGGAGAAGAGGGAATACAAGGGGGATAGACGCTCCTAGCGGTATAAAACATTTTGTAGGTTTATAAAACAACGAGCCATCATCCGGTATTGCTAATTGTGTCCCTTCGGGCCACTCTATCCCCGGCTTCGCCGCCCCTTCTCCAAGGGGCAACACGCTAGTGATGAATCAATAACCACCCACTATATAAAAATGGGTATTGGGGCGCTTCCAAATTTTGTGCGCCCCTTCCACCACTCCTCACTCCTAATCCCTCACTCCTCACTATTTTGCATCTACCGATGACAAAAATCTCATAGCATCTACATAGCACCTACAAAAAAAGAGCGTCCCATGAACGCTCTTTTTTATAGTACATTACGCTTTAGCTACGGTTTCGCCCAGTTTTTTGCAAGCTTCGAGAGCTTCGTCATCTGGATAGCTGTATGCTTTAACCGGATCAGCTACGAGAGCAACGCCTTCGTCGTCGAAACGCTGTTTCCAGTTTTCAATCCAGTCGCCCTGGTTCCAAGCGTAGGAACCGAAAATGCCAACTACTTTGCCTTTCAGCTGTGGGAGCAGTTCTGCGAAGAATGGTTCGAATTCGTATTCTTCCAGTTCTTCGTTACCCATTGCTGGGCAGCCGAGAACGATGTGGTCGAATGCTGCTACATCAGCGGCGGTGGTGTCGCTAACGAAAGAAAGGGTGGTTTCAGCGCCTGCTGCCTTTGCACCTTCTTCAACTGCCTGAGCCATAGCTTCAGTGTTACCGGAACCGGACCAATATACGATTGCTACTTTTGCCATTGTAAATTCCTCCTATCAATACCAAATGAAATTTGGATTGTGATTACTCTTCTATCTTACTGGTTTACTAGGGTGTTGTCAAATGGAAATTAAAAAGCACTACGGAATGATGAAAGGATGCACATCATTTGAAAGCCTCACCTTTTAATAAAGGTTATAATTCTGCTGATTTCTCCTGCAAAATATTTTCTGCCATCGCCATCATCAAGGTTAAAAGGGTTATAAAAGGTTATGGAAATACCATTTTCACATAACCTTTCTAACCCGACACAGGTTAAATCATCCCTTTGTTACTAAGCATGAATCTGTACAATAATAACCTTATATATAGCGGTGCTCTATAAATTTTATGCGCCGCCTAAGTAAGTTTACACCTTATAGATCGCCCCCATTGGGGCAATGCTGTTAAGTTAAGCGAGATATGCAATGAT
>SAMEA104315429__coassemble_1249_pt1 | contig 12799 bp, 8 predicted proteins | sample SAMEA104315429__metabat2_low_PE_029 | metagenome-assembled genome bin SAMEA104315429 (sample SAMEA104315429) | gut metagenome | biome: Monkey gut; feature: monkey-associated habitat; material: faeces | place: China | collected 2013 | reverse complement strand
AACATGATGTTCCTCATCTCAGTGTATCCGCTACAGCGAGCTATCCCCCCTGCCCTCCTTCCAAAGGAAGAGGGTTATCGCTAGTGCCTTTATGGATAGAGTCATATGTCCTAATCCCCAGTCGCAAAAAGCAAAACCAGCAGAAGACAATCCTCTGCTGGTTATTTTTCACTATCTATTCTATTTTCTATCATGCATCAATTTAGAGAGCATCCCCCGCAACCGACGAATCCCTCGTTTTTCCAGTCGATACACATAAGCAGTGGACACGTCCATGGCATTGGCCGTTTCCAGGGCGGTCTGTTCTTTCAGGTACACCCTACGAATCACGTCCTGTTCTTGCACGGGCAATCGCTCCATGGCGGAACTGATGGCCTGGTGCATGTCTTTTCGATCCACCATTTCAAAAGCGGTATCCGGCGCTTCTTTGGAGAGAAAGACCGTTTCTTCTTCCCCATCTTCCAGAAGAATTTCGTTTCCATTTTCCTGCAAGAAGTTCACCATACGACCTCGAATGCGATGAACCGCATAGAGGGAGAAGGCCACTCCATTGGCGGGTTCAAATCGTTCTACCGCTTCCATGAGGCCCACGGTTCCTTCTTGAATCAAATCCAGCGTCACCGCTTCCTGCAATCCATATTTCATGGCTTCTCGAAAGACAAGGAGCTGATAGTGCTCTATCAAAGACTGCCTGGCCTCTAGCAGATGGTCCTCTTTATATTGTTTCCACAGTGCTCTTTCTTCCTCCGGGCTGAGCGGCTTCAGCTGAGAGAGCGACTTTGTATATTCTTCGATCATGTAATGTATAACCCCTTTGTGTGAGTAGGCATAATATCGCTACAGATTACAGGTTTCTCAGGTTGCTTAGGTTTCACGAACCTATCAAATGAACGCTAGCGTCTATCAACACATTCAAGAAACCTGAGAATCCTTAGCAACTTGAGCAACCTGTATGCACTTAGAACTTAAAGCTCCAGTCCGTTCCTACGTAACTATCATCATCGCTATTATACCACGAGGAGAGGCCGGCGTGGGAGGTGAAATCGTAATGGAAGCCCATGCTCTTTTTATCATTGTTGACCCCCATGGTAGCGGTGAGCATGAAATCATTGAAAAGATATTTCCCAATCTTGATGTAATAATTTCCTGTCTGGTTATCATCCAAGCTGCTATAGTAGTCAGTCAAACTGGAGGTAACACTAATCAGGTCCAATCCAATGGTATCCTGGAAGAAACTCTTCATGGAATCGCCGAAAATCATAGTCAGCCCTGCGTTGAAGAGAGCCCCTTCCATGGCACCGCTATTGTCTTTCGTTGGGTCCGCATGCAATGTGAGAAGCATCACAATCTGGGAATCATTCAGTGCCGGTTCACTATGGAAGACGGTCTTCATATCCCCTGGAGGGCCATCCAATTCAGCGCCAATAGCATAGTGCCCCACTTTGGTATTGGCTTTCACGTGAACCACCGGCAGGAAGGAACCTGGTTCCCCGCCCCAGATGGCTCTGGCTTCATCGACTTTGAACTCAGACATATTGATTCTGACAGTGCCTTTTTCCACGTTCACACGGCCTGTCAGGATGGGATCTTGCAAATTGCCCATCATATCCACATTACCATGAATCATCAAGTCATAGAGGGAACTGTTGTAAAGTTTCACATTGTCTCCGATATTGACAGAAATCTTTGTCAGCATATCTGGAGCCGTACTTTCTTCTCCTGTAAACAGAGCAAATGGCACATCAATGACCGCATCATGGATAGACAGATTCCCCGAAACGCCCAATTTTTCAAAAATTTCACCACACTGGAAATCTCCATCAATGGCGCCTTTGAAATAGGTAGATTTCACCGACGGAGTATGGATATGGGCTTCCCCTTCATAGTGAGAAATCTTTTTATTTTCCCAATCAACAGATCCCTTGGCAGATGCCTGTCCCCCGCCAAAGACAGCAGTGCTGTCAAAGGTGGCACGGTTGCCTTCCAAAGAAAGGGACAATGTAATCGGATGAATCGGCTCATTCATAGTCATAAGAGACAGCTGTCCTTCTTTGACGGATACGCCGCCAAAGAGAAGAGGATTCTCATAACTGCCAGCTACTTTCACATGACCTTTGATTGGTCCCGATGCCGATGTGACGGGCTTGCAGAAAAGCGCCAGAATATTCATATCCGCTTGGTCCAGATTGATATCCAAATCCAACGGTACCGCTTTATCGGTGGTGCTTCCCGTAAAGAGGTTGCCCGGCATGGTTCCTTTCATGCTGGCCCGATAGATATCTTTGGCAAGAAGGGCATTCTGAATGGTCACCACATTGTGACTTGCATTGGCCATGAGAGATAAAGTATCAAAAGAAATATCTCCATAGCTAGGGTGGTCCAACGTGACAGATACATCTGCATTGGGTTCCTTCTTATTGCCAGATAGTGAAACCAGTGCCGTCAAATGACCGCCCAATTTCATATCTTTTTTCTCCATCACTTGAGGGATCCAGGAAATATCCATGTCCTTGGCAGCCACTTGGATATCCAAATCGCCTGCGCTATTCATATTTCCTTCCATCGCCAGAAGACCACTGCCTACCGGGATTTGGAATGTACGAATCGCCAAGGCCCCATTCATATAGGAGAAATCCAGGTGTCCTTCTCCCAGTGGGGTATCTCCCAAATGACCACTTTGTAGGTCCGCTTTGAAATCCACATTGGGTGCATCCAAAGTACCACCGATACGCATGCCGCCTTTGACCGTACCGTCTACCGCAGAAGATGGCATTTTGAACAGTTTCAGTGCTTCTTTAATGTTCCATCCATCAAACTGGAGCAGGCCGCGAACCACCCCTGTTTCGGTGTGATAACTACCCTTCCAGGTAAATGTCCCATTTTGCTGACGGAAGGAACCTTCATCTAAGCTGACCAAATGGTCCACATAATGAATTCCGGTGGAAATCATATATAAGGAGGTGCCACCGATGGTAATTTCACGACTGGAAAGGGTCCCATCGAAAGTGGGCTTCTCCATGGTACCACCGGCATGGCCGTTCATATTGACTTTACCCACAATACCGCGATTCGGCAGCATATGGTCCATGTCGATATCCATCAAGGAAACATCCATATCAATACCTTGCTCAGTGACTTTCCCATTCACTGCAGCGGTACCGCCATAAATGTAGGCCAATCCATTTTTCAGTGTGAGACCATCTTTATCATAGCTATACTGACCAGAAACGCTCTGGAACAGTTCTCCCATGATGGAACCACTCCAGGCTTGGAAATCACCAGAAACCATAGGCGCATCCACATTGCCACCAATGGTCATAGTATTTTCTATCCAGCCTGTTACTGGATAGTCCAAATTGGCCAAGGACAGAAGATGTTCGATTCTGGTCTTTTCACTGGTTACGGTGAGCTGTAAATCATGCGGTGCCGTCAAGCCCACCACACCTTTGATGGTGTGATTTCCTTCTGGGTCTTTCAGAGTCAAAGAAGTGACGTCCGCTTTTCCATCATGGAAATTGACCTGTCCATCTATAGAATCATAATGTACATTTTGGATATGTCCGTCTCTTGCTGATACATGAGCACTGCCGGTAGGATTTGCCATGGTCCCTTTTACGTGGAAATCGGCAGAACCTTTTCCTCCTACATCGACGCCAGCCAAGGAAGAAACCATGGAGAGATCCATAGAAGAAATCTGTCCCGTCAGGTCCATGGTATTTCCATAATACCCAGACAGAGTAAAGGCCCCTTCTCCGGATGTTCCGGTCAGATACTCAACGTCTAATTCCTCTCCCTGCCCTTTGGCACTGCCCGACAGGGTAGACAGATGGATTCCATCATAGGATACATTCATTCCATAGCCGCAGCCTTGCCAGCGTCCATTCTGGTAACTGCCAAAGCCACTGATTTTTTCACCCTGGAAAGTATCATAAGAAAGATTCGTTCCTTCCCCTTCCCCGGTTGCATATTGAAGGTACAGATTGCCTCCAGTATAACTGCCTTTAGCAATCACATGACCACTTACGATACCACCTACCGGTGTGTCCACTGGAATTTCATCTAAGGAAATATGGTCAGCAGATACATTTCCTTCAAAAGCACCAGAGGTCATATCATAGCTGCCATGACCTTCCACATGGCCACCCATGGCATCAGCCATCAGGTAGGGAATGGAAATCTGATTATCCCCATAGGAAAAACGAATCGCCCCTTGGGGAATGGTCAAATTCTGGTATTGGCCATTCTTCACCAACAGTTCACCAGAAATAAAAGGATCATTCATGGTGCCAGAAAGAGAAACGGTACCGGACACCACGCCGGCTGCTGCTTCTTCAGGCATCAATTTGTTTATATCAATATCCTGCAATGTCACCTGGCCCTGCAGAATGGGGTCGTCCATGTCAAAATGGATGGCTCCCTCGCCGGTGAATTTCTGGTCATTAATTTTCAAAGAAACTTCACTGAAAGAAGCATGTCCGTTTTTAATATCAAAAAAGGCTGCTCCATCAGCCAGAATATAATTTTCATAGCGAAGAGCAGCATCATTGATATGACCTTTGACATGGTAAGCGACAGCGCCATCACTTTTCCAAATTTTGGCGCTGGTCACTTCTCCTGTCCCATTGTTTACTTCTAGTTTTTGTGATACCTGTGGGAACTGATTCAATAGAGGCTGCAAAGATTTCAAAGAAACCGGATCAGTCTTCAGATTGACTTCCAGCTGATTGGTATTGGTAAAATTCAAATTTCCATCAAAATGGCTATCCAGCACGGATCCTTCAAATGGACCGGTGATTTTTCCATCCTTATCCCAAGCGAAGGTGGTACCCAAGCCAGTAAATTCATAGGTACTGTTATCAGATAACTGGATATTCGCTTCCCCACTTTGAATCAGCAAACGACCGGTGAATGTACCGTTATCCGTGTCATCGGAAGGTTTTAACAGAGACTCTACATTCCAAGTCCCATCAGCATTTTCCTTCAGATGAACTTCCGGGGTGTCTACATGGATATCTTTCACCACGTCAGCCACGCCGCCATCGGATACCAAGTAATTAAACAAAGCAGACGAGGACCAGCCAATGGTCAAAGAAGGCGACTTTAATACATCCTCCCCGTTCTGATCTTTCAATACCAAGTTGGTAAAGGAAAGGTCCAGATTCGGGTCGATATCCATCATGTCCCAAGTGAGAGTGCCATTGATTTTCTCTCCAGCTTTCTCTGTCAGTACGGGCTCCAGATTTTGTACGATAATCGGACGTATCAGCAGGTAAATAATACAAAGCAGTATAAAAATAAATGCTGCTATGCTATTTAGCCACCATTTCAGTTTGCTTCCACTTTCCACGGTTTGCTCCTAGTAAAAAGGTAGCTGGTGATTAGTGACTGGTAACTGGAAATATACGAAATTCAATATATTCCTAGTCACTAGCCACCAGTCACTAGTCACTTTAAATGTAAAAATAACTAATGATAGTAGGCTGTTGGCAGTCAGCAGTTGACTGTCTACTGCTAACAGTTAACTGTCAACTTATTTAGAAAATTCCGGATGCATCACAGCCGGGATGCCCATGGCGTGTTCCAGGGTAGCCAGACCAATGTTGTAGTTATACAGGGCGGTGATGTAATTGGTGCGAGCGGTGTTCAGCTGCAATTCTGCGTCCAATACATCCAAGTTGATACCTACACCGCTGCTATAACGAACGGTAGCGATCTTGTAGGCTTCTTCTGCCTGTGCTACAGAAGCTTCAGCTGCACGAATCTGTTCTTTATAAGAAAGAATATTCAGATAATCCTGACGAACTTCCAGTTCAATCTTTTCTCTAGCCTGCAACAGAGATTCCTGGGCTTCTTTCAAAGCCGCATTAGCTTTCTTTACAGAAGCCTGGGTAGCTCCACCATCCCAAAGGCTCCAAGAAAGTCCGCCCTGCACAGACCATTTATCTTTATCAAATCCAGAAATAGCTGCTTCATTCCAGCCATATCCACCACCTACGCTAACAGTTGGCAGATAACCAGCTTTAGCGGATTTCAAAGAAGCCTGAGCTGCTTTCACACGGTAATCAGACTGTACCAATTCCCAACGATATTTCTGCGCCATCAGAATGGCCTGGTCCATAGTGAGATCAAATTCCGGTTCCGGGAATTCTTTATCCACCGCATTGAGTTTGGTATTCATAGGCACTCGCATGATATTGTTCAGATTGGCTTCTGCTACATCGCGGGTGTTATCAGCAGCGATTTTCTGCTGTTTTGCATTGGCTAAAGATACATTGGAAGTCAGTACATCCAATTTAGCTACAATGCCTGCATCGAACTGCTGCTGTACATTGTTCAGGTGGTTGGCATAATCATTAACAGACTGGGCTTGTACATCAGCCAATTTGATAGCTTCCAAGTACTGATAATATGCCTGCACAGCAGAAAGCTTGGTGTCTGCTTCTGTTTTGTAAACATCCAAATCAGCAATATTTTTGGCATAGCGAGCGGCATCAATAGCACCTTCCACTTTACCAAAAGTCCATACCGGCCAAGATACATTCAAACTTTGACTGTAAGAACGGTTATCTTTTCCTTGTAACCGATTCAGTTCTGCTTTACTCTGGTTGCCTGTCCAGCTATAGCTTAAAGAAGGATTCTTTTTTGCTGCTGTTGCACTGACATCAGCTTCGGCTTCTTTACGCTGCAGTTCGGCGATGGTGATATCTCTATTGTTCTGAATAGCCGTAGTCACAGCGCCTTTCAGGTCAATATCCAAGTTTGCTACTTCTGGAGCAGCCACATCAGCGATGGCATCGCCCAGGTTTTTTTGGAGCAGCATATTATTGAAATTCACTGTCTTATCGGCAGTTTTCTGGTCCATCTGTGCTGCAATGGCTTTCTGGGTAATCACCGGATCGGTCATGACTTTGGTAGCAGAACCTTTGGCTTCTACGCCTACACCCATAGAAAGTGCAAGAATCACAGAAGCCGCCAGTACACGGTATGTATATTTCTTCATAAAGTTTCTTCCCTTCTTGTATGATAGATACATGAGCAAAATGCAGTAGTATTTACATGGTGATATTGTTGTTAGTTGTTGGTAGTATGACTAACAACCAACCACTAACAACCAATAACATTTATTTTTGCTATGAATCACCTATGAGTTACGCACATTTAGTACGTATACCCCAGTCCGATATATTCTCCGCCACCGCGATGACTATGGGGGAATATGGACTGGCCTGTCAAAAATAGATTGTCATCCAGACGATAGGTACTACGGACGCGAACAGTCAAATCGTTCGGATCGAACAGGTCCGCAGAGAATTTCCATCTGTTCACTGTATAATCTCCGCCTACGCCGAGCTTATTACGAATAATCCCTGCACGCATGCCATAGTCCCCTCTCGTTTTACCAAACATGGCATCATACACAGGATCATTCCCTATGGATTCTATCCCCAGAAGACCATAGGAGTTTCCGCCTATACGGAAGAACAGATTCGGTGAAAAATCATCCTTCTTAGTATTATATAACAATTCGCCCGAAACAGATACATCCAAATTGTGATTTCCGTTCATAAATCCATTAATTTTTCCAGAAATATCTTTCGCATTGGCAGAAATTTCTTTGGCGTTCTCCGAAGCGACCACCATATTGTCCATAATTTTACGAACATCGGCAGTGGCTTTCCCATCTCCATTGAATTGATAGAGCATGGAATTGACTTGAGAAGTAATGCCATGAATTTCATTGGCGGTCTGAATGCCCTGGGCAGTTAGAATAGCCAAGTTTTCAGAAATGGCATCAAAATTCTGGATACTATTTTTCACATGACGTTGGGATTCTGCATCTCCCACCACGGTATTGATCCCATCTAACATGGTCTGCGCTGAGGTCATGAGTTTATCCATTTTATCCATGGCCTGGTCAATACCAGGAGCCGCTTTGCCTTTCACTTGCATTCCTTCAGCCAAAATGCCCCGTTCCTGATGGCCACCGGATACCTTTACAAACCGGCCACCCATGACGCTACTGGTCTGAATGGAAAATTCTGCATCTTTTGGTACTTCCGCATCCTGATAGAAACGAAGATGAAGCACCGCTTGTCCATTTTCGACAGCAATCTTATCTACCATGCCCACTTCCACACCAGCATAGTGAATCGGATTTCCTGGTTCTATCCCTTCAGCTTCTTTGAAATAGCCTGTCACATGGAATCCGCTTTTCCCAAAAATGACCATGTTGCTTAAATGAATCATGATGCCTGCAAAGAGAAGAATTCCCACCAGGGCAAAGGCACCCACTTTAGCTTCTGTTGACCATTTCATCAGGCATCACCTACTTTCAATAATTCTGGATTGGATGGCAATCCATTCATAAACTGTCGTACCCGTTCATCCTTCGATGCATATAGCTCTTCTGGCTTTCCGATGGCTAAAAACGAACCTTCATACAGAAAAGCCATTCTGTCCGCAATCATGGATGCGGATTTCAAATCATGGGTTACCACCACACTGGTGGCATGCATCACTTTTTGCGTATTTTTAATCAATAAACTGATATCGGTGGAACGAATGGGATCCAGCCCGGCAGTCGGTTCATCATACAGAATAATGTCCGGTTCCAGTGCAATGGCTCTTGCCAGACTGACACGCTTTTTCATCCCACCGGATAAGCTAGAGGGCATCAGTTCTTCGATACCTTCCAATCCCACCAGTTTCAATTTTTCCTGTACCACCTTTTCAATGTCTTCTTCTGACAGTTTCGTATGCATCCGAAGACCAAAGGCTACATTTTCTTTCACATTCATGGAATCAAACAGCGCAGAGTATTGAAATACCATACCCATGTGACGCCGCTCTTCATTGAGTTCCGGCTCGGAAAGCGTCGCCATATCCTTCCCATTGACCAATACCTTTCCAGCGGTTGGTTTCAAAAGGCCAATGATCAGTTTCAGTAAGGTAGATTTCCCGGAACCAGAAGCGCCTAAGATGACCATGGTCTCTCCCTCTTGAATGGAAAGACTGACATCTTTTAATATATGTCTGTTTCCAAACGTTTGATATACATGCCTTATGTCAATCATACATCGCCTCAGAAAAGTAAGGAAGACAACAAATAGTTGGCTGCAAACAACATAATAATGGAATACACCACAGACTGGGTGGTGGCTTTGCCGACCCCTTCGGCCCCGGCTGTACAAGTCATCCCTCGGTCACATCCCACCAACGCTACAATCATGCCAAACACCACCGATTTGATAACACCGATATACAAGTCGGAAGGCACACAGAACACGTGAATAGAATGCATAAACACATAGGAGGAAACGCCATGGGTCAAGGAAGCCACAATCATACCGCCACCGACACCAATGACAACGCCAAATACATTGAGTAAGGGAAGCATGGCCATACAAGCAATGAGACGGGGCACCACCAGGTATCCCACAGGACTGACTGCCATACAGCGGAGCGCATCAATCTGCTCGGTGACGCGCATAGTACCAATTTCTGCGGTAATAGCTGCCCCCACGCGGCCAGCCAGAACCACACCGCAAAGCACAGGTCCCAATTCACGGCCCATCCCAATGGCTACAATACCGCCGACGGTGAAATCAGCGCCATACTTGGTCAGTTCCCCTGCAATTTGTACCGAAAGAACCATTCCTGTGAATAACAAGGTCAGTGCCACAATGGGAAAGGATAGCACCCCCAAATCCAGACACTGCTTGAACGTTTCTCTCGTCCTCAGTGCTCGGATTTCTTTCAACGCTTCCCATAAAAGAAGGATCACCGCACCAAGCTGATGAAATACGCCAATGGTATAGCGTCCTAAAGATTCCAAAAATGACACGTTGATGATTCCTCCTTTCCTTAACAGTTGGCAGTTAACGGTTAACGGTTAACAGTTAACCGTTAACCGTTAACAGTCAACTGCTAACTGTCAACTGTTAACCGCTAATTACTAACTTTCCCATCCTTATTCTTATCCAACTGTTCTTTTTCTTTATTGCTCATTTCTGCCACAGCTTGTTGCTTGCTCTTGGCCAGTTTCTTCAATGCTTTGTCCCGGTCAGCAGGTGCCATGACTTTGAAAGTGAACTGTCCATCGCCATAAATGACATAGTCTGTATCGACTCGGCTCTTGGGCGCTTCTTTTTCTGTATCGTCTTTGGCCGCGCTGTCTTTCAGATAATCCGGTTTTTCTGCCGGTTTCTTTTCCTGAATTTCTGCTTTTTTATCACCGTTCTCATCTTTGGAAATCATACTGATATCGGGGTCAATGATTTCTGCCACAATCTGGTTATTCTGGTCTTCTTTCATGAGACGGCTATGGAGATCATTGAAATCTTTGTAGGTTTGCAACCGATTGATGATTTCGTCAGTTAAGTTATATTTCTGCTGCTGAATCAAGTAGGGAAGAGGCACCACTCCGCCGCCGCGTATTTCCAGCATCATATCCCCATAGGGCTGGTCCTTCGGAATTGTGAATGTCAAATCTTTATAGAAAATATCTCCCCGGTATGGCTGAAGCCGTGCTCTGATATATACTGTATCTCCTGGGCTCACAATGATAGGAGATGCCGATGCATCCAAAAGCTGAGCCGTTTTTCTTTCTTTGGTTACCTTCATATCCACATTGATATGGCTTAAGGTATATTTTTCAAATCGGTTCTGTTCCAATAGGCGAACCACATTGTACATTTCATCTACACTGCGTTCTGCAATATCTTTGGAGGACCAGTACATGTTCGTTCTGGTGAAAGGTTTCTGCTTCATATCTTTTGGATACAACGTATAGGTGAAAGAAACGGTGCCCTCCCCTTTTCTATCCAGGGTATTGCTCATAGCATTATAAATAGAAGTAACAGACAGAGTTGGAAGCATGGCTTCATTCTGAATCATACGGACATTGAGATTATTGATTTTTCCAGTATCTTCATCATTGACCGACGCATGAAGAGCCACTGACTCGGGCAATTTACCAGCGACACCGCTGATGCCTGCGCCTCGGTCCTGGTCGATGGTTCCAATTTCTGCTCCCACGGTACCTAATTTGAAAGGAATGTTATGACTGGGAATGACAGTAAAAATATAAGAATTGTGCATGAAATACTGAGAATTTCCCTTATCCAGGAACGGATGCCCAAAGGCCACCATATGGTCCCCATCCACATAGGTCACCGTACCTACGGCGCCCAGTTTCAAATCACCGGTCACCAACGTAGCCGATACCGCCCCACCGGCTTCCAGTGGACGTGCAGTGCTATCCGCTTCTACCGATGCTGCTGCATAGGGCACCATATGGAAATCTTTCATTTTATCGGACAGGAAATCCATCCCTCCAGCGGTGTATCCGCTAGCCATGAGCGGCGTTTCCAGTGGAATCAAATCTTTCCCTGCTTCCGGCACCAATGTATTGGCTTTTTTATCGTCCACCATCCACAGGTTGATCATATCCGCAATGGGCGTCACCATACCGATACGTCCTTCCGATTGCGGAAACCCGTAAGCAATGGCTCCTAAAAGTTTTCCGTTAATATACACCGGACTGCCACTCATCCCCTGGGCAATGCCTAGCGTTTTATCAATCACAGGGCCAGACACTTTGACAAGCACCAAGTCTCCCCCTGTGGCACCTTTATTTTTCATGACCCCCAGTACATCCACACGGAAGGTATCAATTTTCGTGCCTTGCACCACCGTCTTGGCATAGCCATGCATACCTTCCTTCACTTCGGATACAGGCATAAACTCCTGAGCGGCGGCAGGCATCACGCAGGACAAAGCCAGCCCTACGGCCAAAGCCAACCGCTTCATTTTATTTTTTAACATATCAGGCAAAGCCTCCTGCTTAATTAGTGTGACTAGGGACTGGTGACTGGTGACTAGGAAACACACAGTTCCCATCACCAATCACTAGCCTAGCAGTCACCTACTATACGTTTTCATTTCAATATCGTACTAGGAAAAATATGTAGGTACAAGGAAAATACATTTCCAGTCACGAGTCACCAGTCTACCAGTCACCTATACTATACAATTTCATCTCAATATTGCACCGGCGACACCATACTTATTCTTTCGTCTCAATCACAGCCACTACGGTTTGTTTTTCAATGGTGTCCCCTGGATGGATCAAAACTTCTTTCACGACTCCATCTGCGCTGGCTCTGACGGCGGGGACCGCACCAACCAAAGAATCTACACTGGCAATCACGTCGCCCTCTTTGACAACTGCCCCAGGCTGCACCACGGTCAGCACCTTCCCCTGTAATACAGAAGATTGTTCCAAATCAGCAGCTTGTACTATCACTCCGCCAAAAGCCACCAAAACGGACAATAAAAACCATTTCATCTTTCTCATCATATGAATCACTCTCATTTCATAGAAATAGCCTCTCTCGTTTGTATTCCTTATTGTAACATTTTCCTAAGAAAAACGCACATAGTTATTTTGGCAATGCTATTAAGGTAAGCGAAACATAGAATGATTTCTTTTGCGTCCAAGTTTCTCAGGTTGCTCAAGGTTCTTAAGTAAGCTATAATCTCTAACAGAATCTTACCTGCTAACGCAAATTCTTGACTTAACAGCATTGGTTACTTTGATGTTAACAGTCAACTGTTTACTGTTAACCATATAGCACAAACATAATTTCAGAGGGTATGGTTTTGCATGGCTGATGCAATTTTAATAATTGGAGAGCAAAAAATTTCAAAGTTTTTGAAAAAAGATGTTGTGATTTTTGCCCCCTTCTGCAATGTTAATATATGGAGGGGGAAAAATCAAAACTTCTACCTAGGACGA
>SAMEA104315429__coassemble_1244_pt1 | contig 12814 bp, 8 predicted proteins | sample SAMEA104315429__metabat2_low_PE_029 | metagenome-assembled genome bin SAMEA104315429 (sample SAMEA104315429) | gut metagenome | biome: Monkey gut; feature: monkey-associated habitat; material: faeces | place: China | collected 2013 | reverse complement strand
GTATGGTGAACTGGGATTCAGCAGTGCGGCTGTTACCGCGAAAAATGTAACTGTTGATAATTCTTCTGTGGAATCTTGCGATGGTACTTTCCAGGCTGATGTGGTGAACTTGGTTAACGATTCTGAACTTGATTTCTATGATGGTGTCAATGCTAAAATTGGTCAGTTGACTGCAGATAATAGTGGTGTATATCTTGGCAACTTAACAGATGAAAACGGAAAAGAAAGCAAAGGAACACCAAATGTGACTATTTCTCAGATGACCTTGAAAAATAACAGTGATTTCCTGCTAGAAAAAGGATCTCTTCATTCTGATACTATGACACTTACTGAGGACGCAACTGCTAAGTTCCGTAATGGTGTCAAAGCGGATATCGGACAATTGACTGCTGATGCTAGTCATGTATATCTGACTGCTGATAGTGAAAATGAACCAAACATTTCTATTTCTCAAATGACCCTCAAAAATAACAGCGGACTAGTATTGGAAAAGGGAACCGTGAACTCCGATGTGATTCAGATGGATGATTCTTCCATTGATATTCAGGGTGTTGGTACCTTGATTGCTAAGAAGATGACTTTGAACAACACCACACTGTCTCTTCATGGTATCGAAAATACAGTAGCTACCTATGACCTTGGTTCCATTGGTCTGTACGATGTCACCAAAGATGGTGTAAAAGTAGATGTGACCGACAAGCTGGAAATGAATGGTGGTACACTGATTGTCAATGATGGTTCCAAGCTGACAACCCAAAAAACGGCATTGACGGGAAATAGTGCTATCGAGGTAAGTGGAACAAACTCTACATATACTATTTCTGGATCTGCAAATGATGACAATGTGATTGATGCTGGTTCTCAGATTAACGCAATTAAAGGTGGTACAGTAAACGTAGAAAAAGATACTGCTATCAAAGCATCTATCGGTGAAGGTAATAAGATCAATACCATTATTTCTGCTGATAAAGATAGTACTGTTTCTATGGGGCAAAATACTCGATTAGTTATCAAAGATGCTAAAGCCAATGTTAAATATAACGTTAAAGATGTTGTAGATAACAAGGGGAATTCTGTTGGTGAAAAACAGTTTAGTGAATTCTATGGTGATACTATTTTCACAAAGTCAACTGGGAAAGTAAATCCAGATGGCACTATTACTTTGGAAAATAATGAGGCTGCATTGGCACAGACATCTATGACACCACATTTGGCTATTGCTGCATTCAACAGCACTGGCGCATTGAATACATTCTTCAAATCTGCTTTCAATGCTACAGGTGCTACACAAGAAAGTGGTAACAATGCACTGGATCATGCTACAGGTGCTGCTGAAATGGCTGGTGTCACCCATGGTACCTATGGTTTTGCAGAAGATCTGTCTGGCATGGTAGCGGCACACAAAGCCGATGGTCAGGGTATCTGGGCACAGTATCTCCGTCAGGACAAGAAAGTGGATGGCTTCAAAGTTGGTGGGCGTGATGCGAAGTATGATGTGAAGTATAATGGCTTCCTCATTGGCGGTGATTTTGCAACCAGCGAAACCTCTCGCACCGGTATTGCTTTTGCTTATGCCGATGGGAACAATACCTCTAAAGATGGTATTTACACCAAGAATGATACCAAGTACTATGGCGGAGACATTTACCATCAGTTCACCGCAGGCGGTATCCAGTACAAGGCAGATATTGGTTACATCAAGAGTGAAAATGATCTGAAACAAATTCAGCTGGGCACCACCATCACTGGTTCTACCGATGGCAATACCTTCTTCGCTGGTATTCGCGGCGAAAAGGAAATCGCACTGGGCGCTTCTAGCTTGACTTCTTACGCAGGACTTCGCTTCTATCGTGTTCATACCGGTGACTTCACCGATAGCCTGGGCATGAAACATGAAACAGAAAATGCCAATATCTGGAATTTGCCAATTGGCGTCATCTATCGTCATGAAGTACAGAATGGCAATTGGAATGTCACTCCTGTGGCAGAACTGGGCTATAATTTCGTTATGGGCGACAAAGATACCAAAGAAACCGTTCGCTTCGGCACCGCGGCAGATACCTTCGCTTTTGATATCGGAGAAAGCTCCTTTATTGGTCGTCTCGGCGTAGAAGCTAATAACGGCACTTGGACCCTTGGCGGCGGCTATCGTTATCAGAAAGGCAGCGATACCCAGTCCAACCAGTGGTACCTGCAGGCTGGTTTCCATTTCTAATTTGAAATATAACCGAAATAAGTAATAAGATCTGACTGATTTAAGGTCACATTGTATGGTGATTGGTAGATCGATGATTTGCAGCTGGGCTGTCCCCATAATCCTGGGTGTGAATCATCGGTTTCCAGTCACCATTTTTATGTATTGTCTTGTTTAAGTCTATAAATGAGGCTCGCTATTCGCAGATTTTTGTTCCTCGCTTTGAATGAAAATGCAAGAATAATTTCAAACCATGAGTAAATCAGTGCTTCCGTAGTTGATTTCACTTGACGGATAGGAGAATAACTGTTAGAATTGAACAAGTTGATGTAAAGGGGCCTATAGCTCAGTTGGTTAGAGCAGGCGGCTCATAACCGCCCCGTCCCAGGTTCGAGTCCTGGTGGGCCCACCAAGAAATGATGCACATCCAGACCGTAAAGGTTTGGATGTGCTTTTTTATTGCAAAAAATTCAAAAAATTATTTTGACATGACAAGAGCTGTCCCATGCGTTTGGTATACTATACATAGTTGATAGAGATGGATTATGTTGGGGGGTCTGTCGGGGTTAAGGTTTAGGGTTTAAGGTTTTTAGTTCTGCATTTAAACCTTAAACCAATGACTTTTTCAAAATGCTCTATTTGTAAATAATGGACTCGGAAAGTAAACCTTAAACCTATAGTATAAATTTGAGCATATTTACATTTGTTGATTGAGTTGTAAAAGAAATAAGCAAGAACCAAAAATAATCTCTAGATAGAGTTTAGAAAGGAGCACTTCAAAATGAAAATTGGATTCTTGGGAAAGAAGAAGGATATGGCTGTACAGCCAGAGTACCCGGATTATACAAAGAAACAGGTAGAAAAGAAAATGCCTCGCAGGTCGGTGGTGCAGGTGTATTTCTCTGATAGCGGCATGTCATTGGCCTATTATAATGACCGGTTCGATTTGGAGGAAGGCGATCTGGTCTATGTAGATGGAAAGCTGGCCGGGCAGTTGGGCCAAGTGACAGAGGTGAATTACAATTTCAAAATCAATTTGTCTCGGTATAAACGGGTCATTGCTCTGGTGGATACCACGGTGCATGGTGAGTTTTTTATGACGCCCCGATATGTGATGACGTTTATCCCGCAAACGCTGTCTCCTTCTCAAGTGGTCAGATGGTTCAAAGCACCGCCTACGGAGGAAGATACGTTTGTCTCGGGCAGTGATGGCAGTTCGTTTCCTTTGGACCAGATGGAGGAGCTGGAGATGAGCTCTGCCATTAAGGGGCGGGGATATAACTATTACTTGGGCCATCATGTGAAATATCTGTGCTTGGATGGAACCAGGGGCTATGCCATTGTACAGGGGACGGAGCCTTATGAGGTGGAGTTTCAATATGTGGACGGACAGATTTCCGAGCTGACTTGTACCTGCTTCTGCAGCTATCATTGCAAGCATGAGTATGCAACGCTATTGGTACTGCAGGATATCCTGAAAGAAATAGAGAACTCCTTCGAGGAAGACTATGAGAAATCGGGGTACTTTGCTTGTATGGATAAGAGGACTTTTGTTTCGGAAGCCATTATGAGTAAGGAGAAGGGGAGGTTGGTACTGTGAGTGGTGGGGGGATGTAGTGCGTAATTATAGACAGGGTAGCCCTTCGGGCAGGTTATGATTCTGCAAATTTCTTTTTATTACTCAATTTTCCCACCCGAAAACATTGTAAATTAATCGATGGAACCTAAGAAAACATGGTCATTTGATGTAATTCTTAACGGAAAGCCTCATTTCACACCGCAAATACTACAAAGAGACATGAGGAATAACACAAAGATTTCTCCACGTTGGTCGAAATGACGATAGCGTCGAGCAACGCCAGAGATAGGAAAAGAACGATGGAAATACATATAAGGCTAATTGATAGGCGGCATTATATGTTAAAGCACAAAGCCGTAGCAGCAGAGTCATTCCGACCGTAGTGGAGGAATCTTTGTTGTATTCACAAAGATAATATGAAAGAAAAACGGTATGAAATGAGCCAAAGCGTCTGGGGCGTTCACGTATAAGGCTAACAGACAAACACTGTTACCTGTATGTATGGCACTCGATATTAGATTATATCAGTGCAAAATGATATTTTTTGGATGGGAAGTTTGAGTTGCTATCATACTTAATGTATGGTATGGCTAATGAAAAAGGTTACAAAAGGGTATGGGAATTGACGTGTTCAAATACCCTTTCATAACCCTTCATGCCCTTATTACCTATCTATGGCAATCTATGTTAGAAATAGGGAACAGCAGAATAGTAACCTAAAAACACCTTCATAAAAGTGAAGGTGTTTTTTATCAGATCACTCTGGCCCCAGGGTGTCTCTTTTTTCATTTCTATGAGCCATGTAGTTGGCCATTTTTTTACCGGCCCGGCTGACTTTTTGGCTGGTGTTTTTGAATTTGTGCATGGTGGTGGAGCGGGAGCGGATGTTGGGTTTCATATCCGGGTTGATATTGCCTCGTTTCACCGAAGTGGCACGAATTTTTTCTGGCTGCAGGGAGTTCCGAAGCACTGCCATGGTTTTCGCTGGCAGGATGTCCAGGTCAAAGCTATAAATATCGACAGCGGCGTAGCCTAGCTGGGGGTAGGCGTGGACGCAGATGTGAGATTTCTCGCCGTAAGCTGCCACGGTGATTTCATCATCGGTTTCATGGAAGAAGGTGTCATTCACTTTCATGCCGATATTGGCAGCGGCCTGGTTCATGGCAGTGATCAGCGCTTTGGAAGAGGTGATTTCTTCCTGTATGCATCCGTAGCAGTCCACTAATAAATGTTTTCCAATATAATTATCCATAGTGCCTTTCCTTTTCTTAACGATATAATATACGTTTATTATAACAGATGGGAACGGTTTCTGCATAGGTTTCATTTTTGAACACTGGTGGCTGGTGACTAGTAGCTAGTACTTGGTCGTTAATTCGCTTTCGCTGAAAAAGTGCGTAGTGAGGAGTGCGTAGTGCGGAGTGGTGGAAGGGGCGCACAAAATTTGGAAGCGCCCCCATACCCTCTTTTATAAAACTAAAATCGATATAAGGCTATTTGCCAAAACTTGTAGAAACCTGTGTACTAGTCAAAGGGCTCTCAAGGTTCTCAGGCTCCCCGAGCGAAATGATAATGCTAACGTTAATTGGCACATTCGAGAAACCTGAGTAACTTGAGCGACCTGAGCAACCTGAGAACCTTGTAACCTATAGCGGAGGCATATTAACTGACGCAAAACAATACGGTGCCTAATTCCTAGGGCCTAGCTACTAATCCCTAACATCCCAGTCACTAGTCACCAGTCACCAGTCACCCAAACTGCATAAATTATCATTTTCGCTGCAAAAACCGTTGACCTTATGCAAAAAATGCTTTACAATGAAAGAACAGAATATACATATTATGCAAGTCATTTATACAGAAAGGACTATTGGCTATGAAACGATATAGAATCATGAAAATCAAAGAAATCATCCAGAATCAGGTGATTGAGACCCAGGAAGAGCTGGCGGAAGCATTGAAGAAGGAAGGCATTGTGGTCACCCAGGCTACGGTATCTCGTGATATCAAAGATCTAATGCTCATGAAGGTGCCTTACAAGGATGGACATTATCGGTATGCCCTGGCCAGTGAAAAGCCGAATATGCTCTCTAAGAATCACACTGCCATTTTGTTCCAGGAAGCGGTCATTAAGATGGACTATGCGCTGAATCAGGTGGTGCTGCATACCCTGCCGGGGTCTGCTTCTTCTGTAGCATTTGCTATCGACCATGCCAGAAATGAAGAAATCATTGGCACTTTGGCTGGCGATGATACGGTGCTTATTATTGTAAAAACACCGGAAGATGCACCGCTTTTAATTAAAAAGATTCAGGGCATGCTGAAAAATTGAGGTGATACGGTATGTTGCAGAGCTTACATATCGTCAATTTTGCCATCATTGAAGACACGGTGATCGATTTCAGTCATGGGGTCACTATTTTCACCGGTGAGACCGGGGCAGGGAAGTCTATTCTCATCGATGCCCTGGCGGTTCTGATTGGCCGGCGGGCACGGACCGATTTGATTCGCACAGGAAGCGATTTCTTCAAAGTGGAAGGCGTTTTCTATGGGGACGATGAAACTATCCAGGAATTGAAGGACGCTGGCATTGAATCCGATGGCAATCAAATCATTATTTCCCGTAAGCTGAATAAAAGCGGAAGAGGGATTTGCACCATCAATGGCAGTTTCTGCACCGTGAAGCAGCTGCAAGTGATTGGAAAGAAACTGGTTCGTCTCCACGAGCAGAATGACAATATGGAATTGTTGTCCATTCCTTTCTGTGAACGGATGGTGGATTCTGGCACGCCGGAAGTGATTGAAGCCTACCAATCGTATCAGGATTCGTACAAGGAATGGAAGCGGCTGAAAGATGCCCTGGAAGATTACGATGAAAGAAAGCAGGAGCGGGAGCGCCGGCTGGATACGCTGGAATGGGAATTAAATCAAATTTCCGCAGCGGGCTTACACCAGGGGGAAGATGAAGAAGTAGAGAAGAAACTGTCGGTGCTGCAGAATCATGAACGGATTTTCCGCTCTGTCCACGATGCCATTGATTCTTTGACCGCCGATGGGGGACCTCAGGATGCCATTGGGGAAGCAGTGAAGGAAATTTCTTCTGTGTCCCGCTTTGATGAGAATTTAGATGCCTTTGTGGAATCTTTGAATTCTGCTTCCTATGCCTTGGAAGATGCCATTGGTGGCATGGAATCCTATATTTCCGATACTGATTTTTCTGAAGAAGAACTGGTGAATTTGCAGGATCGGGATGAAATCATCCAGGAAATGAAAAGGAAATATGGCCCAGAGCTGTCAGACGTGCTGGCCTATGAAGAAAAGGCCCAGGAAGAATATGCGTCTTTGAAAGAAATCATTTATGACAACGATGGGTTCCGCAAAAATTATGAAGAACTGACCCAGGTGCTTTTGAAAAAAGCGGAATCATTGAACGCCCTGCGCCGGATTTCTTCCAAACAGATTCTGACACAGGTCTTAGAGTCTCTTCATGACATGGGCATGGAAAATGCCCGCATGGAGCTCCATCTGTTGCCATCGAAATTGCCTGTGCCCAATGGGGCCGCAGAAATGGAATTTTACTTCTCTGCCAATCCAGGGGAACCGCTTCGCAGTATGAGAGACACCGCGTCCGGCGGGGAAATTTCCCGTATTGCTCTGGCTATTGAAATGGTGATTTCCAATATGCTGCAGCAGCAGACTTTGATTTTCGATGAAATCGACGTGGGAATCAGCGGGAAAGTGGGGCTCCAGGTGGCTAGAAAAATCAGTCTTCTGTCTAAACAGATTCAGGTGCTTTGCATCACCCACCTGCCGCAGACCGCTTGCGCAGCCGATCGGCATTATAAAATTGTGAAATTCATCTCCGAAGGCCGCACCGCCACCAAGGCGGTATTGCTGGATGAAAAACAGCACTTAGAAGACGTGGCCCAGATGATTTCTGGCACCGAAGATTCCAAGAGCGCTTTGGATTCCGCCCAGGAAATGAAGAAGATGGTGAAGACGTAATAGCGGTTTGTTCACATGGATGGCTTATGGATAGATAAAAGGTTATAAGGGTTATGAAAGGTTATGGATTAAGGGTATGTTTCAACATGTAAACCTTAAACCAATAGCACTTTTCAAATCAGCTAGTTGTGCATGATGAACTCGGAACGTAAACCATAAACCAAAACAAAAAGACTTGACCTCATATTCATCTACGAGGTCAAGCCTTTTTGCTTTGAGAAAGGAAATGGGATATTTCCTAGTCACCAATCCCTAGTCACCAGTCACCAGAAATTAATAGTTTTCCGCTTTGATAGCGAAGAAGCTCTGGGGATGACCGCATACGGGGCATTCTTCCGGTGCTTCTACGGATTCACAGGTGTAGCCGCAGTTAGCGCACATCCACAGTTTCTTTTCGCCTTTTTTGAATACCTGTTCATTTTCTACATTAGCCAGGAGCAGTTTGTAACGAGCTTCGTGCTGTTTTTCGATTTCGCCGACTTTGGAGAGAAGGAATGCGATCTGCGGGAATCCTTCTTTTTCAGCGGTAGCAGCGAATTCTGGGTACATAGAGGTCCATTCGCCATTTTCGCCTTCAGCAGCCATTTTCAGGTGTTCAGCGGTGGTTTTCTTCAGGTCGCCGACGAGCCAGAACCACAGTTTAGCATGGGCTCTTTCGTTAGCACCGGTTTCTCTGAAAATGTCAGCGATCTGACGGGAGCATTTCGGGTCTTTTTCTGCTTCAGCAGCAAAGAGGTTGTATTTTACATGAGCCTGGGATTCACCAGCGAAGGCAGCACGGAGATTCTTTTCAGTCTGGGTGCCTTTCAAACGTTTCATTTCTTCTAAAACTTTTGCTTCTTCCATTTTATATTCTCCTTATTTTACAATGCAGGACATCGGAATCGATGGTACGGAGTGAAGATAAAGAACGACTTTTTCTGTATTCTTCACATTCCTGCTTAATAATTTCAGTATAGGATAATTTTTCATCTTTGTCAAATGTAGGGATTTCTTCGGAAGCAACCTAAAAATGGGGGACAGGTTGCTTAGGTTACTCAGGGTTCTCAGGTTGCTCAGGTTTCTCAGGGTTCTTAAGGTACTAAAGGTTCTGAAGGTTCTAAAGGTTTCTCGAATGTGCCTATAGACGTCGGAGGCATTTGAAGAAGGGGCGTAACGGGATGATTCTTTAAGCCTTTACCGCTGGTGCTGCTGAGATTTCTCCACTCAGAAGCACATTTCATTTCATATCTATTTTTCATTCCAGACGAATACGACCGGTCGAAATGACGGTTTCCGTCGGAGGCACATTTGAGACCCGGACCGGCAGGGGAAGGTATTGTCGAACATGTTTGTGATGCTCATGGCGAAGTATATCGCAGGTTGCTCAGGCTACTTAAGGGTTCTGAAGGTTCTAAGGGTATAAAGGGTTCTCACGTTCCTCGAATGAGCCGATAGACACTAGCGTTATTCTCTCATTCAGGGCCCCTCAGAACCTTGAGAACCCTTAGAACCTTCAGAACCCTATTTCCTATTTCCTATTTCCTAATCCCTAATCCCTAATCCCTAGTCCCTAGTCACGAGTCACGAGTCACCCAAAAGCCATTAAAAATGAATTAAAATTATAGAAACGCAAAAAAGCTATACCAAAAAGTGATGGAATCATATATAATCAAACTAGAAAAATGACAAAATCTTGATGTATTTTTACAAAACTTTACATAGACTTTACATTGAGAGGGTAACATAGAATCATACGTACTGAGTTTGTAAAATGGAGGATGCCATGTTCAGTCTGGTTAATAAGCATGAAGAATTTTTTGATTTTCTTGTAACCAATTCGGAATATTTCCACAAGGGAACCTTGATGGCCCGGGAAGTATTGCGGGACCCATCGAAGCTGGAAAAGTATTCTAAGGAAGTAAAAAATCTGGAACACGCTGCGGATCGTGTGACTCATGATATTTCTGCCAAGATGCGTCATGTATTTATTACACCAATTGATAGAGAAGATTTTTTTATGCTCACCAGTACATTGGATGATTGTGTGGACGACGTGCAGGATGTGGTACTGAGTTTGAAACTATACCATGCAGGGATTGGCTGGGAATTGCCGATTCGCATGGCGGACATCCTGGTGGAAATGTCGGAAGAAATGATTGTCCTGTTCCGTCTTTTAAAGGATATCGATAAGAATGAAGTGGAAATTGGGCAGCGTACCCGGAAGCTCAATTCTTTGGAAAGTGAAGGCGACGCCGTATATCGCCAGGCCATTTCGGAGCTCTTTGAAGGGGGCCACGATGTGATGGACATCATCCGCTGGAAGGAAATCATGGAGGCCATGGAAGATACGGCCAATCGGGCGGAGAAGGTGGCGAACCTGATTAAAGAGGTGGTCATGAAGTATGCCTGATATTTACCTGGTGGGGCTCGTTATATTTCTGGCGCTTTGCTTTGATTTCATCAACGGCTTTCACGATACGGCCAATGCCATTGCTACTTCGGTAGCGACTCGTGCTTTGAGTCCTAAAGTGGCAATTATCATGTCTGCTTTTCTGAACTTTTTGGGAGCTATGATTTCCACTGGGGTGGCAAAAACCATCGGTGGGGAAATCGTCACGTCTCCTCATATGGTAGACTCGGTGGTGCTCATTGCCGCTTTGTCTGCTGCGATTATTTGGAATTTATTTACCTGGTGGATTGGCATGCCATCCAGTTCTTCCCATGCGCTGATTGGTGGTGTCCTGGGGGCGGTTATCATCTCCTATGGCACCGGTGCCATCCATGTGGAAGGGGTACTGACCATCGTTATTGGTCTGGTGTGCTCTCCGATTGTGGCCATGTTCATAGGTTACGTGATCATGACGCTCCTGTTTGTGCTTTTTAGAAATATGGGCAAATCGAAGGTCAATTACATTGCTACGCACATTCAGGTGGTGTCTGCCGCATTGATGGCTTTCTCCCACGGTTCTAACGATGCACAGAAATCCATGGGGATCATCACCTTGGCACTTCTTTCTGGCGGTTACATCGGTGCGCTGGAAGTGCCCTGGGAAGTCAAAATTGCCTGTGCGGTCGCTATGTGCGCCGGGACCAGTGTGGGCGGCTGGCGTATCATTCGTACCGTAGGAAATAAGATTTTCCGCATGCAACCAGTCAATGGTCTCGCTGCTGATTTGAACTCTGCGACGATTATTTTCTCTGCTACCATGCTCCATCTGCCTGTTTCTACCACCCACGTGGTCACCGGTTCTATCATGGGCGTAGGTTGGGCAAAACGTTTCCGTGCCGTTCATTGGAGCGTGGCCTACCAGATGGTATCCGCCTGGGTCATGACCATTCCGTGTACCGCAGCCGTAGGGGCGTTGGTGTACCTGCTGTTAAGACACACTTTTTGATAGTTAGAAGTGAGAAGTTAGAAGTGAGAAATGGTGGAAGGGGCGCACAAAATTTAGAAGCGCCCCAATACCCTTTTTTATATTTTGCTTCATATGGGTAGCAAGTAATTAAATTATTTCGATCGAGGAAGGGATTGAGTCTTTGGACTTGGTCTCTTTTTTATTGGCAGTTAGCAGTAAACCGTAAACCGTAAACTGTTAACTGTTAACCAGTCACGAGTCACCAGTCACGAGTCACCAGTTACCCTTTTTGTAGACAAAAACGAAATGACATGGTATGATTAAAAATGTAATGTTAGCATGTAATTTATCAATGCGGTTATTGAGGCAGCACATAGGATGCCGCTTGTGGTTACAGGTTACTCAGGTTTCTCAAGTTGCTAAGGCGGCTCAGGTTTCTCGAATGTGCCAATAGACGCTAGTTTTTTCTACTCATTCGAGGAACCTAAGAGACCTTAGAAACTTGAGTAACCTATCACCTCAGACGGAATCATATTTACTAACTCAAATCCTTAATTTAACAATAGTGACAGGAGGGGGGATTTCATGAAAGTACATGTCCGTATCAAGCATACTGGTGAATTTTATGATCCCAGTTGTTATGCGGCTTATACGGGATGCAGGGAATTAGAAATTCCCGTAGAGCCATATAAAGTGGTGTATTCCATTACTGATGAAGACCCCAGAAATCCGGTGGTTGGAACCGTAGACGATGTGAGGGTGGCACTGGATACATTCGGTGTGAAATTGGATCCTTTGGATTATCCCGATGAACTGATTCCTTTTATGGGCAGAAAAGTATGGCAATCGACCCTCTTTACTATTACCAGTCATCCAGAAGATTGGCATGTTTTCGTGAAGCCCGTGGAAGATATCAAGCGGTTTCATGGGACCGTGCTGGATAAATCGGAAGATTTGATTAAACTGGGCGGCGGACTGGAAGATATCGACGTATGGTGCAGTACCAAGGTTCATTTCGTGTCGGAATGGAGACTTTGGGTGTTGGAAGGGGAAATCGTAGGACTGAATCCTTATAAAGGACGATGGGACGTATTCCCTGACCCGGACGTACTGAAAAAAGCCGTAGCTGCCTATCACCATGCACCGGTAGGATATGCTCTGGACTTCGGTGTCACCGATGATGGACGTACCCTTTTGGTGGAAGTCAGTGATGGGTACGGACTGGCCTCTTTTGGCTTGAAGTCTGTGAAGTACATGAAGGTTTTAAATGCCCGCTGGCAGGAATTGGTGAAGGATGTGCCGTTCACTAGTTCGGAAGATTAGTTTTATATGGAATTTGGATAGCACCGATGCTTTGGAATACTTTGGTTAGTTTCTGTAGTAGAGGTGCTTTTTTATCAACAGGTTGTTGGTGACTGGGATTTTGTAGCGGTATTTGCACTTGCGGTTACCCTCTTCCTTTGGAAGGGGGGCAGGGGGGATAGCTCGCACTGGCGAGAACCATTGATATGAGGTACATAGCGGTGTTGGCGTCTGGCAATAACGGCTAGCCAAACAACTCTTCTTCATCGGCCTATCCCCAGGCCCCTCAGCTCGCCTGCGCCTTCCTGAGGAAGGGGCTCTTAGGGGTTCTGTGGTGGTGATGTGGCTGGAGAAACATGGAAGTGAAACGTGCATGTAGAAGGTTCTGTAGCGATG
>SAMEA104315429__coassemble_1229_pt1 | contig 12913 bp, 6 predicted proteins | sample SAMEA104315429__metabat2_low_PE_029 | metagenome-assembled genome bin SAMEA104315429 (sample SAMEA104315429) | gut metagenome | biome: Monkey gut; feature: monkey-associated habitat; material: faeces | place: China | collected 2013 | reverse complement strand
CCCTGCACAAAGGCTATGTGTATATGGATGGGGAAGAATACAAAGTATCCTTCCGCTTCTCTGGTCCCTATGCCATCGGCGTGGCTTGGTCCACGGCGGTGAATACCCGAAATAACGCTCTGGTCCTCATCGTGGTAGGCGGCTACTTGCTTCTGGCGGCTGGCATTATTGTATTCATGCTGGCAAAAGTATTGAAAACAAGAAAAGAACGAGACAACCAGTTCAATATCCTGTTTTCCATGGCGGAAATTTATCGTAGCATGCACCTGATCGACTTGGAAGCCGATACCTATATGGATTATTCCGTAGGAGCACATATTTCTGAAAAGAGAAAAGTGATGCACCAGGCAGAAACCAAGCTGTACCAATACATGAAACGGCAAACTCTGGACGACGATTGGGACAAGGTGCACCATTTCATCGACCTGTCCACCCTTCCTGCCCGCTTGGAAAGAAAGAAGAATCTGACACTGGACTATGTATCGAAAGACAATCGCTGGTTCCAGGCGTCCTTCATCGTGATTGGGAAGAATGAAAAAGGAAATCCGAAGACTTTGATTTTCACCATCCGCGATATTGACGAAGAAAAGCGGAGAGAAGAAAATCTCCTCTATGCGTCCCACACGGACGAACTGACCCAGTGTCGCAACCGCCGGGCCTATATAGAAGATGTACAGATTACGTGGAGCATGAAATTTCCTTTCATCTATGTATCTATGGATGTGAATGGACTGAAACAAGTGAATGATACCCTGGGCCACGCCGCCGGGGACGAACTCATCCAAGGCGCCGCCGCTTGCATGAAACAATGCTTCGGCAGTTACGGCAAAATCTATCGCGTAGGTGGCGATGAATTCGTAGCCCTGCTGGCCGTAGACGATAGCCGCCTTTCTATGCTTCGAAAAGACTTTGAAGAAACGGTGTCCAAGTGGCACGGCAAACTGGTGCCCAAACTGAACGTGGCCTGTGGCTACGTCTCCAGCCAGGAAACCCACTGGCCTTCTATGGACGAAATAGAAAAAGCCGGCGACCATCGCATGTACGAAGCGAAAAACCATTTCTATAGTTTGCCGGAGAATAATCGGAGAAAACGGTGATTGGTAGAAATAGGTTGCTCAGGTTACTTACGTTTCTCAGGTTGCTCAAGTTTCTCGAGTGTGCCTCTAACCAAATTCGTCATTTCGACCGGTCCTATTTGTACGAAATGGCATGGATGTGTTGAAATGAGATGTGCCTCTGAGTGGAGAAATCTTAGAGGCACCAGCGGTAAGGGCTTAAAGCATCATATCATTACGACTTATCCCACTAGGTGGTGATAGCGTTCATAGGCACATTCGAGGAACCTGAGAATCTTGAGCAACCTGAGTAACTTGAGCTACCTGTAATATCTAGCGAGATCATCACTAGCGTCTACCCTCTTCCTCTGGAAGGGGGGCAGGGGGGATAGCTCGCACTAGCGGTAAGGGCTTAAAACATCATATCATTACGACTTATCCTACTAGGTGGTGATAGCGTTCATAGGCACATTCGAGGAACCTGAGAATCTTGAGCAACCTGAGTAACTTGAGCTACCTGTAATATCTAGCGAGATCATCACTAGCGTCTACCCTCTTCCTTTGGAAGGGGGGCAGGGGGGATAGCTCGCACTAGCGGTAAGGGCTTAAAGCATCATATCATTACGACTTATCCCACTAGGTGGTGATAGCGTTCATAGGCACATTCGAGGAACCTGAGAATCTTGAGCAACCTGAGTAACTTGAGCTACCTGTAATATCTAGCGAGATCATCACTAGCGTCTACCCTCTTCCTTTGGAAGGGGGGCAGGGGGGATAGCTCGCACTAGCGGTAAGGGCTTAAAGCATCATATCATTACGACTTATCCCACTAGGTGGTGATAGCGTTCATAGGCACATTCGAGGAACCTGAGAATCTTGAGCAACCTGAGTAACTTGAGCTACCTGTAATATCAGGCGGAATCATACCTACTAACGCAAATCGGTCACCATAATCAAAAAATGAAAAGAGGAAATACCATGTCTGTAACGTATACCATTCGCCAAGGAAATATCCATGACGCAGAAGCACTAGCCGCTGTGGAAGCGGAATGTTTCCCGAAAGCAGAAGCAGCGACCGCAGAGCAGATCCGTCAGCGACTCGCTTCCTACCCGAACCATTTTCTTCTCATGTACGTGGAAGGGAAATTGGTGGGATTCATCGATGGCATGACCACCGATGAAAAAAATTTGAATGATGAAATGTATGCTGATGCAACCCTGCACAACGAATCTGGCGCATGGCAGATGATTTTTGGCTTAAATACCATTCCCGCCTATCGCAAACAAGGCTGGGCCGGGAAACTAATTGAAGCCTTTCAGAAACAGGCCCAAGAAGAAGGAAAACAAGGCATCGTCCTCACCTGCAAAGACCGGCTGGTGCACTACTACGCCTCCTTCGGCTTCGTCAACGAAGGCAAATCCGACTCCACCCACGGCGACGTGGTGTGGTACCAGATGAGATGGAAGACGGAAAAGCAGTGAGAAGTTAGAAGTTAGAAGTGAGAAATGGTGGTGCGGCGCTTCAAATATATAGGGCACCGCAAGTTTTATATAGTGAGTTTCAAATGCACTGATAGACGCTTGTGAAATGACGAATACGGCTATAGGCACATTCGAGAAACCTAAGAAACCTGAGAAACTTTTCATCGATAGCGGAATCTTTCCATATGTCTTGCATCGTTACGTGACAGCCCCACCTATAGAAATTATCTATACTCTTCACCAAGAAATCATACAATCAATCGATAGGTTAGGCATCTATGGGATGTTTGACAACAAAAACCTCTTTCTTTCACGAAAGAGGTTTTTGCTTTATAATAGTAACAGAATCTATTTCATTTATAACACGTAGAATGGAAATCGTTGTCGCTCGTTGGTTGTGTGAAATCCGATAACTAACAACCAATCACTGACAACGATTATTCAACCATCTGACTGCTATTGAAACGGCGGATAAATGACTGGTTACTCATCTAAAGAAATGCGAATTTTCATTAAATTATAATAATTATTATAACCATTTATCTTCCATTTAGTGTATAATAGATTTAATATCATGCTATGGCTGACAAGTGTATCATAGCACGGGCTGATTACGAGTCAGGTAGGCTGAAAAGTAGTAAGGTGAGGCACATGAAAAGACAAATCCACTTAAAACCAGAAGATTTACAAAAAAGCGACAAATTAGGATTGACATACAACCTGGGGCAGGCACACAAAAGAATGCTCCTCAAACAGTCTGGCATTATGAAGAAATTCGGCCTTACCGCGCGTCAGTCCCTGATTATTGCATATCTTTCTACCCACAAAAAAGATGTAGTGACACAGAAGACCCTGGAAGAACACCTGCATCTGACCAATCCAACCATCACCGTGATGATCAAATCCATGATGGACAAAGGACTGGTTCACAAAGAAAGAGTGCCGGAAGATGCTAGAAAATATCGGCTCTTCCTGACAGAAAAGGCAAAACAGGTAGAACAGGCCAGCCGCCAGGCAGCCAAAGACCTGGACAAAACCTTCTACGAAGGCGTATCCGAAAACGATATGAAAGTCTTCAAAGGCGTCCTTGGTCAGATTATGAAAAACCTGGACATGATTTGAATACACAAAGGGGCATGTGACAATGGAGTTCACATGCCCTTTCTTTATAATTAGGAATGAGGAATGAAGGTGGCGGCGCGTCATAATTTGGAAGCACCGCGAGTTTTTATAAAGGTTATGATTCTGCAGATTTCTGTTTCTAACATGGCGCAAATAAGGCTTAGTGCAAGGTTAAAAAGGTTAATATAAGGTTATGTGCTTGCCGTAAGTTTCATAACCTTATATAACCCTTTTAACCCTTTGACAAGCGGTGAAGTTGGTATGTTAGAAAATGGAAATCTGCAGAATGGTAACCTTTAAAAAGTGCGGCGCTTCCAAATTTTTATGCGCTGCTACCACCATTTCTCACTTCTAACTTCTCACTTCTAACTGATTTGATTATCTCCATGAGAGTCTATCGATATGAAAGGAAAAGATATGAGTAAGCCTATCGTTGCCGTTACCGCCGATACTTTATTGGCAGAAATGAAACCGATCAACCAGAAAATGGCAGACTATGCGCCCCGGCCCCTGTTGAATGCCCTGGGAAAAGCGGGACTTCTCCCTATTGTGATTGCCTATGATGACTTTGCTAGCCCAGAAGAATTTGTGGACACCTTTGATGCTCTGGTCCTCTCTGGCGGCCCCAATCCGACGCCCCGTTTCTATGGAGAAGAACCGCTGTGGTGCATCGGACCGACCTATGAAAAACGAGACCTCTTTGAAATTCCCCTCATTCAGGCAACCATCAAAGCCAAGAAACCCATTCTTGGAATTTGCCGGGGCCAGCAGATTCTAAACGTCGCCTTGGGCGGTACCCTCTGGCAAGATATGTCCGTGCAGAATCCCAAAGCCACTATCCAGCACATGCAGAAAGCCCCTGGAAATATTCCCAGCCACTACGTAGAAATCGACAAAACCAGTCGCCTCTATGATGTGCTGGGAGAAGGCCTCTATGTGAACTCTCGCCATAGAGAAGCCATCAAGAAACTGGCTCCGGGCCTTAAAGTGGCCGCCAAAAGCAAAGACGGCATCATCGAAGCCGTAGAAAGCATCGACAACGATCTCATCGCCTGCGTACAATGGCATCCAGAAAACATGGAAAAAGGCATGGACCGCCTCTTTAGAAACTTTGCAGAACGGGTGAAACGGTATAAAGATAGTGAGGAATGAGGAATTAGGAGTGGTGAAAGGTTATTATTCTACTGATTCCATATTTCGAACATATCGGGAATAAAGCTAGATAAAAGGTTATAAAGGGTTATATAAGGTTATGAAACTTGCGGGAAGCACATAACCCTATATAACCCTTTATAACCTTTTGATAAGCGGAAAAATTGACATGTTAGAAAATGGACATTGGCAGAATAATAACCTTTCTATAATTTGCGGTGCTTTATAATTTGTGCGCCGCTACCTTCACTTCTCACTCGTGAGATAAAAGTCATGAAAACCAATGTTAGAAAGCAGATTTTACGCAAGTGAAAAGGCAGCCTTCGGGGCTGCCTTTTCTTGTGAGAGTGTAAAAATAAAAGGAGATAAAGGAGTGGATTTCCTGCTTGGGGAAAGCAGGAACCGAAATTGTGAAGACAGAAGAAAATCCGTACATTTCCTTCAGCCTTCAGATGTATTATATCATATGAAATTGATTTTGAAAACCTATTTCAATTAGAATTAGGTAGAATTTATAATTATTTTAGGAGTGGCGAATGTAGTGGTTACAGGTTGCTCAGGTTGCTCAGGATACTGAGGTTTCTCACGTTTCTCGAATGAGCCAATAACGCTAGCGTCTATTGGCACATTCGGAGAACCTGAGCAACCTGAGAACCCTTAGAAACTTGAGCAACCTGTCCCCACTAGCGGAATCATGTCTATCAACGCAAATCCTTAACTTAACAGCATTACCCCTTTGGGGGAGAACCCAAGAGGGGGCATGCCAAGCGGGATGAAAAGAGATGTTGGTTAGTCCCATTTCTCGAATGTGCCAATAGATGCCAGCGTTACCATCTCATTCAAGGAACCTGAGAAACTTAAGAAATCTGAGAAACCTTAGCAACCTATCATTAAAACAAGAAATGGACTTTATATGAATCAAATCATAACAGAAATCGCCTATGCAAAAATCAACCTTACCTTATCGGTGGGACAGAAACGCCCTGATGGGTATCACGACATCGACAGCATGATGCACAGTATTTCCTTAGCGGATACCATTACGCTCCAAAAGAGCCATGCACTGACCCTATCCATTGTTTATGGCAGTGCGCCCAAGGGGAAGGAAAATCTGATGTTTCAAGCGGCGGAATTGTTTTTTGAAAAAACGGGAATATCCGGCGGCGTGCACATGACATTAGACAAACGGATTCCCGCCGAAGCCGGTATGGGCGGCGGGTCCTCCGATGCGGCGGCGGTGCTCCGGGGTCTTGATCGGCTCTATGACACCCATGTTTCACGTGAAACATTAGCCAGCTGGAGTGCGTCTTTAGGAGCGGACATTCCCTTCTGCGTCATGGAAGGCGCCGCTCGCTGCCAGGGCATTGGGGAAAAAATCACTCCCCTCACCCCATGGGAAGGACTGCCGCTGGTAATCCTTCGTCCCAACGTTTCTGTTTCCACCGGTAAAGCCTACAAAGAACTGGACCAACTCATCCAGAAACCAGCGAATACCACGCCGGCCGCGCTGAACGCCTTAGAAGAAAGAAATATTTCCGCTCTGGAAACGGCCCTTTCCAATGACTTTGAAACCGGTCTCTTCCCCCTGGAACCCATCCTGAGAGACACCTCTTTTTACCTGCATAGCCTAAGCCGTCCGCACCTCATGACCGGCTCCGGATCCGCCTTCTTCGTTTTGGCAAAAGATACCATCGATCAGAAACAACTAGCAGACCTGATACGTGAAACCAAACCGGACTGGTTCGTGGCGGAAGCAGTGACTGTGGGGAAAGGAAAGTAGTCAAGTTTCCTGTGAAACATGACGCTAAAGGGTATCCTCAATGCATTGGTTTGGCTAACAAATCGGTGATGCCGCTAGTCAAAGGGGTATTATTGTGCAGTTGCCGTTTTTCAAACAAATAGCTGTAGCCAAAGAGAAAGGGTTATACAAGGTTATGAGAAAAACGATATTCCCATAACCTTTTATAACCCTTTATAACCTTGTTACTAGCGATAGTAGGAAATGTTTCACAGAAGAAATTAGCAGAATAATAACCTTTATCACTTTGTTTCACGTGAAATATGACTCTAGCGGAAGAACTTCTAGCGGAAACCCTCTTCCTTTGGAAGGGGGGCAGGGGGGATAGTTCGCACTAGCGATATACATGAATAGATGTACATAGCGGTGTAGGCGTCTTGTGATGGTGGCTTATCTAACAACTCTTCTTCATCGGCCTATCCCCGGCTCGCAAGCGAGCCTGCCCATTCCTGAGGAAGGGGCTCTTTGTATGAAATGGATAGAGAAATGTTTCGCGTGAAACATAGCGAAAGGGGTATCTTCAATGCATTGGTTTGGCTAACAAATCGGTGATGCCGCTAGTCAAAAGGTTATTATTGTGCAACTGCCGTTTTTCAAACAAATAGCTGTATCCATAGAAAAAGGGTTATAAAAGGTTATGTTGCGAGAACGTTCTTACAACATGACCTTTTATAACCCTTTTAACCTTGTCATTAGCGATAGCATGAAATGTTTCACAACAGGAATCAGCAGAATAATAACCTTTTATCCAACTGTTTCCCGTGAAACATGACTCTGTCCGCTTCCTTATTTAATATACGCGGTGGCTTTCAGCATGAACATATTGTCCATTTTCTTGTCGCCCATGTCTTTGGCATGGAAGCCATAGTCTGCTTCAATAATGAGACCTTTCATGGGGACGAATTCTGCCTTGGCGAGGTAGAACTTAGCACCGCCATAGTTTCTTTCTGGAGAGTCGGTACCATTGAGAGTAGCATCGAGCTTATCTGCAAAGTAAGCTGGCATCTTTCTGCCTCTCCAATTGGAGTACATATGGCCCATGTACTGGTCTACGATGTCATTGCTGGATCCGCCAAAGTAGGTGCCTGCCTGGCTATATACATAGTCGACGCCGATGGAGAAGGTCTTGGCTTGGAGTACATTGGCATTGCCGTAGTGAAGACCATAGTTGAAGCTGTGAGGCCGTTCATTGTTCAGTGGGAGCTTTTTCATATTTTTTACGAATTCGCCCTGGACCCGCCACATAGGGGTGATGTTGTAGGAACCGGCGAAGCCGTACGCTTTGCAGATATGGCCGACTGGTCCCAATGCCTGCATACCGTAGGCATGGAATTCCCACTGCTGGGGTTTCTTATAGATATAGGAAGCATAAGCGACCGGTACATCTTCATCGTCGCCCCAATTCATTTGTACATCTTTCCCCATAGGATAGTAGGTGAATGCATTAGTTCCATCTAATGTTGGTCTTAAGTTTTCTGCAAGGGACTGTAATTCTGGCGCAGCGGTTTTTACCATATTAAGGATATTTGCTGCAGTGGCAGCTCTAACCTGCATATTGTCGCTGGAAAGCCCACCGTTGATTTGAGTATAAGTTTGTTGATAAGCTGCTTTAGCCATTTCTAGAGAGGCACCAGCGCTGAGAGCTTTTTTAGCAGCAGCTTTACCCATTAAATCAGAAATTTCATTGTTTTTCAGTGCTACACCGTGCATCATTGGTCCGGTGTAAGCATAGTTGATATCTGTCGCACGACCGTAAGCTACGGTGAAGCGGCCGCCCTGCTGGTAGTCGCCGAAGGAAACGAAGGCCCCTTTGAACTGACCATCATAGGTGTAGCCGGTGACGCCCATTTTGACAGGGAACTGGCCGATACCGATCAGGTTCTTGGATGGACCGAATGGCTGCTTTTCTTTATCCTGTTTCTTGCCGAAGTGGTAGGTAGCCCACAGGCGGTTCATGTGGAGTTCGCCGTCGCCATAGCCGCTGCGGGTTTTGGTCTGGGTCTTGTCAGTGGGGTCCAGCTTATTGACATTGTAGGGGTCTGTGCCGTTCATGCCCATAGTGGTTTCCAGCTGGCTGTACACGGTGTTTCTTTCATCCACACGGGTAATGGTATTCAAACGGACGCGAGCGGAAATTTCATTTTTCTTTTCGCCTTTGAAAATATCGTCATAGCGGTCTACACTCTGCACGCGGAGTTCCGTGATGAGTTCGGTATTTCCAGTCTTCTTTTCCAGTTCTGCCACGCGAACGCCCAGGTTAGCCAGGTCCTGGTTGTATTCCTGTGCCAGTTTAGCCACAGTGGACTGCTGCTCCTGATTCAGTGCATCTTCCTTAGCCATCAGGCGGGCGATGATCTGCGCCAATTCGTAGCGGCTTACATTCTTGTCCCCGCGGAATGTGCCGTCCGGGTACCCATCGATGACGCCCTGGTCGGACAACTGTGCCACTGCCTGGTAGGCCCAAGAATCTTCTGCTACATCAGCAAAAGGATTGGCAGCACTGACGGAAATAGCGGTGCATGCAAAGAACGCTGCCATAGCGGTTTTCAAAAAACGATGCTTCATGATTCCTCTCTCTTCTGAAGTTTTCAAAACTTCCATTCTCAAATGGGAAATATAAAATCTAAACGTCTGAAATAAATCGATTGATTTTTTATTTATAAAACTAAAACATTATACCCCTGTTTGAAATACATTGTCAATAGGAATTATCAGCAGGTGATAAAAACAGTGCGGTGTAAGAACGGAAAGAGTCATGTTTCACGGGAAACATGACGTTAAAAGGTTATTATTCTGCTGATTTCTGTTGTGAAACATTGGGTCTTCACCGCAAACCACAAGGTTAAAAAGGGTTATACAAGGTTATGAGGATAATGATATTCCCATAACCTTGTATAACCCTGATAACCTTGACACTTGCGATAGCAGAGAATGTTTCACAGAATGGAGTAGCAGAATAATAACCTTTAAGGAAATCGTTTCCCGTGAAACATGATTCTATCGTTTTATCACATCTTCCCAAATTCCGTTTGAATCAATTTCACACTCTTCAGTACCACAAAGGCAATGACGCAGCCGGCACCGCAGGAGACGGCGAAGAGGGAGACGTAGAAGAATGCTCCTTTGGCAGAACCCATGAAGAGGGCCGCGATCGGATAGGAGAGGAGGCCGCCGATGAGGGACGTGCCTACAAATTCTCCCAGCACGGCCGCCCACAGTTTATGGGTGTGGTTGTACAGATACCCCGAAAGGAATGCGCCCACCATGGAGCCAGGGAACGCCAGGAGACTGCCGGTGCCAAGGATATTTCTGATGAGAGACGTAGTAAATGCCGCAGACGTGCTGTATCGCGTTCCGCACAGCACCGCTAGGAAAATATTGATCATGTGCTGCAAAGGAAACGCCTTCGTTACTCCCAGTGGGAAAGCAAACATAGGAGAAAGCAAAACAGCGGCGGCAGTTAAGATGGCGGAAAAAATGAGCTTCCGCAGAACCATAGGTTTTTCGTTCATAGATGGCATAGGAATGTGCTCCTTTGGGATAGAAAAATAAGTGCGTAGTGAGTAGTGATGGAAGGGGCGCACAAAATTTAGAAGCGCCCCAATACCCCTTTTTTATAAATGGGTCATTGTCGCGTTTCACGTGAAACATGGGTCTGACGAGCTTCGGGCCTAATCCCTAGGGCCTAGCTACTAATCCCTAGTCATCATCACCATATTTCCTATAGCATAGCACTACGGGAAGAAAACCGCTAGAGAAATGTTTCCCGTGAAACATGACTCTGGCGGAATCATCTCTAGCGGAAACCCTCTTCCTTTGGAAGGGGGGCAGGGGGGATAGTTCGCACTAGCGATATAAATGAATAGATGTACATAGCGGTGTAGGCGTCCTGCGATGGCGGCTTATCTAACAACTCTTCTTCATCGACCTATCCCCGGCTCGCAAGCGAGCCTGCCCCCTTCCTGAGGAAGGGGCTCTTTGTATGAAATGGATAGAGAAATGTTTCACGTGAAACTTTTTCTAAAAGGTTATTATTCTGCTGCTTTCTGTTGTGAAACGTAGGTCTTTTATCGCTAATGACAAGGTTATAGAAGGTTATGGGAATATCGCTATCGGCTAACCTTTTATAACCCTTTATAACCTTGTTACTAGCGATGGCATGAAATGTTTCACAACAGAAAGCAGTAGGATAATAACCTTTATTACTTTGTTTCCCGTGAAACATGACTCTTTCCGTTTCCAAAATTCGGCGAGCATATAGAAACGGACTTGGAAGCATACGAGACTATCCGTATAAGAGCAATTCGAGGCGCTCGCCGGCCTTCACTCCTCACTCCTCACTTCTAACTTCTCACTTCTAACTATTCCCCATACTCTTTAAAAATGATAAAATGAAAAGGACTGCAAAGCAGCTTTGCAGCCGATGTTGAACGCCCCGGCAGCGGGCGGGGAAAAGATTTCTTTTCCAGCTGTCATTGATTTTGGATACGAAATGAAAATTTCGTATGGTTGGAGGAAGGGATGACTAGTAGTAGCTAGGGATTAGGATTTGGGGTATGTGCTGAGGCACTGTAGATCATCAAAAAAGAATATTATTTGGTTTAGGGTTTAAGGTTTACGCGTAATCTCAAAACCTTAAACCAATGCCACTGTGATGGCATGATAATGGGGATACCCGACACGGCGTATAAACCCAAAACCAAAAATGTTTCACGTGAAACTTTGAAGTTGGCGGTTGGCAGTTAGCAGAATACACTGTCTACTGCCAACCGCCAACTGCTAACCGCAAACAGTCACGTTTCACGTGAAACATGACACATAGGGAAATCCTATTTTCTAATCCCTAGCTACTAGTCACCAGTCACTAGTCACCGACACCCTTCCTCCCTTTGAAAGAAGGAAACTGAATATGGCAAATTACAACATGTTGGACTCCACGTTTTCTCCTCTTCGCCAGGCCGATGGGAAGGTATTGGGACGGGTGCGTCCCATGGTGAAGCTTTCCACGCCTCAGGCGGGTGTGAAGGATGTTCGTTTCTTTGTAGATCCTTTATCGCCACTCCCGAAGGGTTATGAAGAAGCGTGCAAGTTTGGGTTCACCGGATTCATGAGCCGCATTGGGTTTGGGTTCAATTCTTTTACCGATGAAGAAACCGCAGCGGCCAATCTGGAGTCTGTGTTCGGCGATTGCTTTGTGACGTTCACGCCGGCCCTTAGAAATAACAAATATTTCGTCTTAGATGACATGGAAAAAGAAGGCCGCACTGCGTTTATGGACACCGATACCAACTATTATCCTGTGCCGGCGTTTGGCAATTTGGAGCAGCCGGTGTTCAATGGGGATATCAACAAGTTCTGCTATCACATTTTGACAGGAAAGCCGCTTCCGGGTCTTTCCAAGAAATATTGGAACAACGATATTCCGCCTCGTTTGATTGTGGCAGCCACCAAGAATTATGAAAACAAATTGGGACCCTGGGTGGTCTTTGCGCCTATGTATGACGATGCGTTCGATTCCACGGTCATCGGCGAAGGGGGCGCTTATTTCAAGGTTAGAAATCGGGGCGCTTTGGGCTATGCCATGGTGGATAGCAAAAATTCGGAACTCATGGCTCACATTCTTCGCTGCAAGCAAAGCCCGCTCTGGTTCGTGCCGGAAGAATTTTTGGCCGATTTGCGCATGAATCTGAAGCCGGTTCCTGTGGACGGCGATTTATTAAAAGATGCGGGCGTGAAATTCAATCCCTTTGTGGAAATGGATGAGGGCCCGTCGGACCATTTCGCTTCGGAAGAACCAAAAACCGAGCGGATTATGCAGAAAGACATCGAACCCATTGTGGATAGCTTGTCCTCCATGGAAGATACGTCGGTCAATGACAGGGTAGAAGAAATTGTTTCCCGTGAAACATCGAAGACTTCTTTTACAGAAATGGATTTCCTGCACCGGTTGGAAGAAACCGCCGAAGGATCAGGGCTCTTGTATGACAAGAAGGATTTGATCAATTTCCATATTTCTGTGAAATCTTCTCGTCTGGTGGTGCTTTCTGGCATGAGCGGCACCGGCAAATCAGGACTGGTTCGTCTTTATGGCAAAGCACTGGGACTCCCGGAAGAACGGGTGCGGTTCCTGCCGGTTCGTCCGTCCTGGATGGATGATGGGGATATCCTGGGCTATGTGGATATGAAAAATATGGTCTATCGCAGTGCCGACACGGGATTGGCAGAACTTCTCATTGACGCCGCCGCCCATCCGGAACAGCTCTACATGGTTTGCTTTGATGAAATGAATCTGGCCCGGGCAGAG
>SAMEA104315429__coassemble_1222_pt1 | contig 12949 bp, 11 predicted proteins | sample SAMEA104315429__metabat2_low_PE_029 | metagenome-assembled genome bin SAMEA104315429 (sample SAMEA104315429) | gut metagenome | biome: Monkey gut; feature: monkey-associated habitat; material: faeces | place: China | collected 2013 | reverse complement strand
CCTACGACATCGTGATTAACAGTCACGCGCTCTACCGGCTGAGCTATTCAGGAATAATGGAGCGGGTGAAGGGAATCGAACCCTCGTAACCAGCTTGGAAGGCTGGCGCTCTACCATTGAGCTACACCCGCATATTGGTCGGAGCAGCAGGATTTGAACCTGCGACCCCTTGGTCCCGAACCAAGTGCGCTACCAAACTGCGCTATGCCCCGACAACGTAGATGATTATATCATCCAGTTTCTTTTCTGTCAACAATATTTTTGAAAAATATTTCAAATTTCTGTCAGGAAAGAAAAGAATATGCAACCGTATTTCTACGTTTGTGGTAAGATAATAACATATATGGCGGAGGCGTGCAAGATGGAATATACAGAAAAAGAACTATTGGATACATTGGCAAAGGATTTGGCCCATCCAGACCAGTTGTATCAGAAAGATTACATCCAAGAAGAATGTATCACGAAAGATACAAACCGTTCTGTGCAGGAAGTGGTAGCGGAATACTTGCTATCCCATTTAAGCGAACTAACAAAGACAGAAACCAATTGGTCTATGTTTCATACATCCATGAGATCCATTGATCCCCAGTCACGGTGGGTTATGGCGCTGGAAGAACAAAAAGAATTTTTTCACGGTGTCTTTTTGAATGGAGCCATTCGACTCACCGATGGGATGACACAAGAAGCGGGTCATTTTGATTTCATGACCATGGATTTTTCAGGAAATCGGATTTCTTTGTTTGAACTATTACCGAATCCTTTGAAAGAAACAACTTTGGTACGGATTCTTAGACTGTGGAGCTGGAAAGAGTCGGTGCAAAAAGAAATCATTCAGAAAGCACTGCAGATAGAAAAAACACTTACGTTCCAGGCCGTTGCTTTGGTAACCGGCGCTTCTAACAATCGCTATGGCATAGAAAAGAAAACAGAAGAACCGCTTTGCTTCAAGCAACTGGCTGCTTCTCTAGGTGTATCTACTCTGTATTTATTTCATGGTACTTATGCGGAACCCATCAATTTGGGCTTGTATACATCGGGGCAAATGACCAAAGCAGAACTTCTTATGGAATTGCAAAAAGATAGTAAGTCGCCAGAATCACTGTACCAGAAAGAGTATGTGAATCGTTTCGGTGTCACATCGGACACCCGGGAGCCCTATTGCCAGGTCATTAGCGAATGGCTTGTGGCTCATAGAGAATTATGGATGACCGTGCCCCATGGCTTATACCGCTTGGAAGAGGGAAAGCGGGTGGAACTTTTGACTAAAAATGTGTTGTTTCAGAAAATACGCCGTCAAAAAGTGCTGCCTCCTTTTGGCACTGTGTTATCTAGAGATATGACTTTTTTAGGAAATAGAGGCCAGCAGCTGGGACGGTCTGTGCTGCTACTCTATGACAGCCAGTCAGGAAAACGAGCTTACTCTATGGTGCGTATGGTAGAAATAGTGGATTCCGCTGATTCGCTGCTTAGAGCGGTGCTTCGCTCATTCTCTCGTCTCGTCATGGTGGATCGGGAAAAACTGATGGAAGAATTGCATTTGCCCAAAGAAACCACCTTGGAATCTCGCATTTTGGTGGAAGCCGGCAGTCGGCAGTCCGATTGGTTCCAGCGAGATTTGGGATATGTCAATGGCCTCATGCGTGCCATGGGTGTCGGACTGATCACCTTGAAAGATGGCTATGAGGCGATGTATTGATTGGCGACTTGTATACTATTTGATGATTTACCGGCATGTAATGAAGCATGATTTTTAGTTAGAAGTGAGAAGTTAGAAGTGAGAAATGGTGGTGCGGCGCATAAAGTTTAGAAGCGCCGAAAATTTTATATATGATCTTAGGGAGATTAGAAAAATAATTTCTTGCATATAAAATTACTAGCCACCTATGGTGATTTTATATATAATAAGAAAATACTAGTTCATATACTGCAGTATAAGGAGACGGATTCATGGGATTTTTTGATAAGAAACATGAAAATGATACCCCAATGGGAAATTTGAGAGCCCATATCGGTACCTATATGTATTTTGTAAAAGTAGGTAAATCCAAATTTAAGAACAAAGGGCGGATTGGCGAAATTTTTGCCGATATGGACAATACCCAGTTCCTGTTCCAACAGGCCACTTCAGGCACGATGTATGATTTCAAAAAGAAATTGGACTATGCCCTGTGGGATGCGGCTCTTCATAAATACACCGAAGATATGGATGAATTGAAGAAAGAACTTCTGAAAGCCGTGGATGCAGAAAAGATGCATGCCCAGGAAGAAAAGGAAAAAGAGGAAGAAAAGAAGGAAAAGGAAGAAGCTCTGCAGGAAGAAGAAAGCGGCGATTGGCGTGAGAATCTGAAAGGCCAGATGAAGAGAGCTGAAGAAAAGGAAAAAGAACGGGAAGAAAAGCGGAAGCAGGAAAAAGAAGAAAAAGCCCAGCAGCTGGCTCATGAATCGGAAGAAATGACCGAAGCGGATTGCCGAGAACTGTGGCGTATCATGCAAGGATTGGAACGAGAATTCCGTGAAATGAAAGACATTGCTGATGATTGGTTCGTCGTCAATGGCAAGAAAAACGGCTGCATGGGAGTACTAGTGGCAATTACGTTGCTTCCAGTGGGCTTGCTGTATGGATTGTGGCAGATTTTATAATTAGAAATTAGGAATAAGGAATTAGGAATGAAGGTGGCGGCGCATTACATGGAGATGCGCCGCTATTTTTTTTTACTTGGCACATTCGAGAAACGTGAGAGACCTTAGCAACTTGCGTCACCTGAGTAACCTGTAACAGAAATTAACCAATAAAAAATATTGTGCTTTTTTTCTGTCTATGGTATCATTATTTTAGAATAGTCGTATCAGGGAGGTGACATTATGTCCAAACACATCGTTACTATCAACCAGTCTTCTCTGCAGGACTCCATTAAGTTCGAAGGCTGCAGTGAATGTCAGACTTCCTGCCAGTCTGCTTGCAAGACAAGCTGCACCATTGGCAACCTGATCTGCACAGAACAGGAAGAAGCAGAAGCAAAGAGAGCATAATTGCCGAGCTTTTGCACGGCCAAGCCCCCGGCCTTGTAGACTGGGGGCTTTTTATATGTGAGTATGTAGTTAGCAGTTACCAGTTAGCCGTTGGCAGTATACCGCTTACGGTTAACGGCTAACTGCCAACGTATCATAGAAGGAGAAAATATTTCATGGATTACAATATTAAGCCCATGATTCATCGGTTTAAGCAGAATGGTATGAATATCGTCATGGACGTGAACAGCGGGATTGTACATGTGGTGGATGATGTGACATACAACGTGCTGGGCTATTACAATGGGAAAAACAGAGACATGGTTCTGGCCAATTTGTCCAAAGACTATGAAGCCACTGAGCTCAATGAAGTCATGGATGACTTGGACGAACTGATCAAAAAACAGGTTTTGTTTGCTCCTATGGATCCCAATTACAAGATGGCCATCGAAGACCGTCCGATTATTAAGGCCCTGTGCATCAACATTGCCCATGACTGCAACCTGCGCTGCAAGTATTGTTTTGCCGGCCAGGGCGGTTACGGCCAGTGGCGCATGCTCATGAGCTTTGACGTGGCTAGAAGAGCGGTGGATTTCCTTATTGCCCACAGTGGTCCTCGTGAACATTGCGAATTGGATTTCTTCGGCGGCGAACCACTGATGAACTGGCACGTGGTACAGCAGACCATCGACTATGTACATAAGCAGGAAAAGAAACATCACAAGAAAATCAAAATGTCTCTTACCACCAATGGGATGCTTTTGGACAAGGAAAAGGTAAAATACCTCACCGATAACCACATTAGTCTGATCCTCTCTTTGGATGGCCGTAAGGAAATGCATGATCGCATGCGTCCAGGCGTCCATGGGGAAGGCACCTATGACCAGATCGTGAAGAACCTGCAGTACTGCGTAGCCCATAGAAATGGGGAAGAATACTATGTACGCGGTACTTTTACCCGTTACAACATGGACTTCACCACCGATGTAGAAGATATGCTCGATAAAGGCTTCCCTGCTGTTTCCATGGAACCAGTGGTTGGGGAAGATACCGCAGAATATTCCATCAAAGAAGAAGACTTGCCTCGTGTCAAAGCGGAATATGACAAACTGGCACAGCTCTTCATCAAGAGAGAAGAAGAAGGCCGTCCGTTCTTCTTTTTCCACTTCAACATGGATCTGTGGAAAGGTCCGTGCCTGCCGAAACGTCTTCGCGGCTGCGGCGCTGGTCATGAATACCTGGCGGTCGTACCGAATGGGGATATCTATCCGTGCCACCAGTTCGTAGGTCGTGATGGCTATGTCATCGGCAACGTGTATGAAGGTTTGAAAAATATGAAGATGATGCATGATTTCCGTATGAATCATGTATTCAGTAAACCAGAATGTGTAGATTGCTGGGCGAAATTCTTCTGCTCCGGCGGCTGCCATGCTAACAACGAAGCCTTTGCTGGGGACATTCATAAGCCATACCATATCACCTGCGAAATCCAGAAGAAACGCGTGGAATGTGCTATGATGATTCAGGCTTACAACCAACTGAAAAAGCCGAAAGTGATGGCACAGCCAGGCACCTATGCGGCTAAGAAAGAATTTGAAGAAAATAAATAGTGACTGGGAAGGGCGTCGTGAAACGGGAGATCGTTTCATGGCGCTTTTTATATTAGTTGTTAGTTGTTGTGGACACAATTCGTGCTAAGAAATATGCACTTTCCTGATATGGGTTTAAGGTTTACATGAAGAAATATAATCCCTAAATTCAATCATAAAGATCTATTATTGGCAAAGAATTGACTTTAAGTCAAAAATAAAATATAATATATCCATCGTTGACGGTGATTATCACCAACAACCAACAACTAGCAACCAGCAACTAACAATAAGGAAAGGTGATACCTATGAAAAATACATGGAAACGCGTTTTGGCAGCGGCTTGCATTGGGGCGGCTGTATTGGCTCCGGTTTTTGGAAGTTCTGCCAAGGAAGAACCGTTGATTGGCATGCCCAATCCTATCGTAGAATACCAAACCATGCCAGAATTGGAAAAAGTGGTAGGATTTCGTCCATTGGTTCTGCCAAAAGGAACGTTTCTTGGTGGGAAATATAAAGTAGAAGCCATTTCTTCTATCAGTGGACAATTGGCCGATGTACGGTATAAATTAAAAGGAAAGAGTACACTCACCATTCGCTCCCAGCGGTTTGATGTGCCATCCAGCCAGGACATCAGTGGTGTCTATACAGGAAATTGGAAACGGGAAACCATCGGTCAGACCGGCGTGGACATTGCTAAACTGCCGAAAGATTCCTACGCAGCCCGCTGGGTGGTAGGAAACTACTCCTTTGCGGTTGTGGGAGAACATATGAAAGAAAAAGACTTCCGCAGACTCTTAACCGAAGTATTGGTGGATCGCACCGAAGATTTCTATGGGCAAGAGGAACAGGTAGCGAGAGACGTGAAGTTTTAAATAATGAGAAATGATTTAGGTGACTAGTAGACTGGTGACTCGTGACTAGAATAGATTCTCCAAGTCACTACTCTACTAGTCACTGTTTTGTATAAGAGGATGTTTCTAAAGGAAGCATCCTTTTTATTTTCTCCTGCTAAAAAGAATGTAGTATAATAATGGTCATATTGCGATGATTTTGATTTCATGAAGAGTACGTTGTTGAGTTAAGGAATTGAGTGAGTAGGATTGATTCTGCTAGCGTTGCTTTGCACATTTGAGGAACCTGAGAACCTTGAGAAACCTGAGCAACCTGTCATTTCTAGCGAAATTATATCTACTGCCGCTATTCTTTAACGCAATAACGATATGCTATAGAGGTGATTGGATGAATCGAATTGCGGTTCTTATTCCTTGTTGGAATGAGGCACTGACCATAGAAAAAGTGGTGAAGGATTTCAAACGGGTTCTTCCGGAAGCTACTGTTTATGTGTATGATAACAATTCTACCGATGGGACCGGGGACATTGCCACCCGGGCCGGGGCGGTGGTGAAACATGAATATCGCCAGGGGAAAGGCAATGTGATTCGTTCCATGTTTCGGGATATCGAAGCGGATTGCTATGTCATGACCGATGGAGACGATACCTATCCCGCAGAAGCAGCCCGGCAGATGGTTGACCTGGTGCTGGAAGGAAAAGCTGATATGGTCATTGGCGACCGGCTGTCGTCTACGTATTTTGAAGAAAATAAACGGCCTTTTCATAATTCGGGAAATGTATTGGTCCGGCGGTTTATCAATATGTTCTGGGGAGAAAATTCCCATGAAATCAAAGACGTCATGACCGGGTACCGTGCTTTTTCACCTATGTTTGTGAAGACTTTCCCGATTCTTTCCAAAGGCTTTGAAATTGAAACAGAAATGACTATTCATGCATTGGATAAAAATCTGCTTTTAGCCAATGTGCCTGTATCCTATCGGGATCGCCCGGAAGGGAGTAGTAGTAAACTCCATACCTTCCGCGATGGAGCCAAGGTGCTGAAAACGATTTTTATGCTTTATAAAGACTACCAACCGTTGCATTTCTTCTCTTGGACCGCTTTGCTTTTGGCGTTGATTGCGATAGGATTGTTTGTCCCTGTATTTCATGAATACCTGCAAACTGGGTTAGTTCCGAAAATGCCAACACTGGTTACATCAGGATTCTTCATGATGACCGCCGTCACTTCTTTGGGCATTGGATTGGTACTGGACACAGAAGTGAAAAATAATCGGAAAAATTTGGAAATACAGATGAATATGATTTCGATGTTACTGAAGAGGAAGTAAGGGGTCTGTGGGCGAGATAATCGCGCCAATTTCATGGAGCTTTAGTCGCTATCAGAAGGTTCTGGTGTCTGTATTTCATTTGAAAAACATTTTGTGATTTTCGCTATACAAAGGTTCTGTTGGAAATGAAATCAAGCATGGAGAACTAGAATCTTTCATATAAAAGGAGACACAATGAGTATACAAAAATTTATTGAAAAACTATCCTGTTATCATGGCGAATTGACTTTCAATCCTTGGTGTGATAGAAATCCGGATTATGAAGTGGAAAATTCTGCAACCATTCGGCAAAAGCAGCTTTCTGATTATTTGGAGAGACGAATCGGACAGGCGAAGATGCTTCTGGTGGCAGAGGCTTGTGGGTACCAGGGGGGACATTTTTCTGGTATTGCTATGACCTGCGAACGGATGATTTTAAATCAACATCCGGTGGTGACCAGTGAGATGATTTTGGGACGGCAAGGGCAGCGAACCAGTCAGAGTGATAGTCCGCTCATTGAAAAGCCTACCCAAAGAGAAAAAGGATTCAATGAACCGACAGATTCGGTGGTATGGAAAGCCTGCCTCGAGGCGGGACTTACAGCGGATGAATTTCTGTTGTGGAATATATTTCCTTTCCATCCTTATAAAAAAGGAAATCTGCTGTCCAATCGCACACCAACTGACCAGGAATTGGCGGTGGGCCTGACTTTTACTAAAGACCTTCTTTCTCTTACCGGTTCTCTTCCTATTTTTGCCATTGGTAAGAAAAGTGAAACCACGTTATCCGATGCAGGCTTTTCTGTCACGGGCCTTCGCCATCCCGCCAATGGGGGAGCCAATATTTTCCGCGGGCAGCTAAAAGAGGCGATGAGGTAATTGGTGACTAGCGGGTGTTCCTTCATTCACTTTTGCTGAAAAAATGCGTAGTGAGGAGTGCGTAGTGAGGAGTGGTGGAAGGGGCGCAAAAAATTTGGAAGCACCCCAATACCCTTTTTTATAAAAATATAAAATAAAAATACCGATAGCATGGAATGATAAAGTGTATGGAAAGCATAACCTTTCATAACCCTTTATAACCCGATGCTATCGGTATTTTTATTATTGGGAATATAATGAAAAAGGAAAAATATAACCAGCCCGAAGGGCTAACCTAGTCCCTAGTCACCAACATCAATGATTCAGTATAAACCGTTTCGTGAAGTAGTTCCAGATCATGACGATGGCGGAGGCTACGATCTTGGCGAACATATACCAGATAGCAAGGATGTCGATGCAGAACCACATGACTAACTGATTCAGTCCCAGGCCCATGATGGATGTGACGATGAAAAGAATCATCTGCTTGGTTCCCTGGTGTTTCACATGGAAGACCACGTACACACAGAGTATGTAATTCACAACGAGAGAAATGGTGAAAGCAATGGGGGCAGACACCAGAGGTGCTAGACCGCCGTATTCGGTGAGGGAGAAAAGCAGGGCGTATTCCAAAAGGAAACACCCACCGCCGACGGCTAGGAATCGGAAGACTTCCCAAAATCGATCCATGGAAGGGAAGATTTTTAAAATGAGAGATTGAAACATAGTATGCCTCGATACGTAATGGATGGTTATTTATTTGTTTTTGTTGAAAAGTGCGTAGTGAGTAGTGCGAAGTGCGTAGTGGTGGAAGGGGCGCACAAAATTTGGAAGCGCCCCAATACCCTTTTTATATAACACACAAATTCGATGCAAGCCTATTTGTCAAAATAGTTGGAAGTAGATAGTCAACTGTGCGCTTCCAACTGATCTTTGTTGACTAGCACATAAATATTTCCGGATACCAGCTTTTTTGTCAAAACAAACCGATGGCGGAGGAGCCACTGGTCGAAGAGTTTTTGTTTGTTCTTGGCTACGTAGAGGAAAACCGGTTCTGATGGATTTTCATGGCTTTCTATAAATTCTGTATCGGAGACAGAGGGCATGGCGTATTTATCATTCCAACGGGCGTCTCGATTTTCTTCTTTTTCATGCAAGGTGGGAACTAGGCGGGTGGCTGTTTCTCCTGTGTAGTAGGTGTAGCTGGCCGGATAGGATTGGAAGAAATAGTGTTCTCCCGGAGCCGCATGGAGGGCTTCGTCCAGTTCCAAGGTGGAGCGGGTAGGCAAGTACCTTGGCAAACCTTCCATCATGAGGCAAAGGAGCATGGAGGCGGTGACGCAGGTGATGATGGTGAGCCGTTTGTACTGGTTGGCTTTCCAACGGATCAGGTAGGCGAAGAGGCCATAGGCTAGGACTAGGTAGAAAATCCACCAATTTCCTTCTTTGATATAAAAGGTCCCTGCCGTGCAAGCAATCATGAGAAGCAACAATCCAAGTCCGCCCCAGAGGGCCGTTATTTTATCGCCCAGCCGCATTTTCGGTGCGGCAAAGGCAGCCAGAATGATGGCAGGCACCACAGCGATATAGGTATAGGTGACGTACTTGGTGGCCATCAGGGTATAGAAGAGGATGGTACCCCAGCACCAAACCATGAGGAACCGGTAGAAATTAGTTCTTTCTTTCCAACCTTTCCACATTTCATAGAAAGAAAGGAAAGCCCAAGGAAGGAGTGATGCAGGAAGCAGTACCAGGTAATAATAGATGTGGTTGTCTTCCGGATGTTCGGAAGAGGTGGCACGAAGTACGTTGTGGAGTCCCAAAAATTCATTGATGAAGTCGCTGCCATGGATGAGGTACATGCCGCCATACCAAGGGAGAACCACCACGAAGAAAGCCAAAAGTCCCTGCCAGGGAAATAGGCGAAGAATGGTTTTCGGCGATTTCATAGAAAGGCACCACAGTACTAGAAGGATACCTGGAAGTACCAATCCGACCGGTCCTTTGGTGAGGCATGCCAGGCCGGCAGCGACATAGGCGATGGTGAGATGCTTTTTGCTGTTTTCTGTGATACCCATGTAGGCAGACAGCAAAGTAGGAATGGTGAAGAGCAGCAAAATGCTATCAGTGATGATGGCGTGGGAAATCACCCAAAATTCCAAAGACATCGCCAGCATGCAGCCGGACCACATGGCGATCACATTGTCTTTCAGAATCCGGCGGACATACCAGATGAGAAGTGTGGTAGACAGGGCGCCGCAAAACGCAGCAGGGATACGAGAGGCCAGGTCAGTGAAACCGAACAGGCTGTAACTGATGGACAAAAGCCAGTACACCATGATGGGCTTGTCATACCAGAAGACACCATAGATTTGTGGGGACATCCAGTTGCCGGACATGACCATTTCTTTGGCCGTCAAAGCATAATTGGATTCCACTGGGTCAGTGATAGGAAGCAGCCAGCTGCCCCATAGGAAAAATAAAAAAGCAATCACAAACAATCCCACCAGGGATTCCAACGTGAGCCGGGAAGATGTTTCCTCCTGGGCTTGTAATTTTTTGGCTCGTTTTTGACGTTTGGTACTCAATGAAAAAACTCCTTTTCGCAAGACGGAATGTGTATCATTGTTATGCAAAGATAAAATCAAGTGAGAAGTGAGAAGTTAGAAGTGAGAAGTGGTGGAAGGGGCCCACAATTCATATAGGGCCCCAATTTATATATGTAGGCGGTTAGCAGTAGGCAGTTGGCAGTATCGGAATATCATTTGCTGCTAACTGTCTACTGCTTACCGCTTACTGTGTACAAAATCGGCGAGCATATAGAAAAGACTTTGGTGATATATGTCTATATCCATATAAGAGCAATTCGGTGCGCTCGCCGGCCACCACTCCTCACTCCTCATTCCTCACTAAAAAGTATGCCGTGTCTTTCTCCCACAGAATTTGACAGGATGTTTTGAGATCTTCCGGCCAGTGGTTGTAAATCTTTTTCTGCACTAAGATATACGCCTGATCGGGGAGCTTGGCATCTTCTGTTTTTCCTGGAAGGAGCACGCCTTGTGCTTTGTTCTTTTCATCGGTTTCCTTTTTTCGTTCGTCGTATTCAGGCAGTGCTTCGCCGTAGATGTCGGTGTAGAAGGCTACGGAAGGACGATAGAAGGTATCGATGTACAAGGAAATAGCGGGATTTCTTTCTGTGGATTGTAAGGTTTCTGCAATGGCTTTGGATGTGAAGAGACTGCTCACGGAGGAGGCGAAAAGGCCCCATACGGAGAAGACGAAAATCCCAATCAGCAATGCTTGGGTGAAAAGGAATCCGCGGATATTTCCTCGCTTCACTTGCCATACCGCCAGGAGCGCCGCCAGAATCATAAAGGCAGAAATACCGTATTTCACCCAGGGGCCACCGGATGGAGTCAAAGGAGCCAAGCTGATGGCAACGGCGGTAACACACGCAAAGAACAGGTGACAGCCCATGAGTGTAGGTGACACATGGCCTTCTTCTTCCAAAGAGGTGAGGTAGACCCCAGCCAGCATTGCTAGCGGCGGGAACATGGGGAGAATGTACGAAAAGAGTTGGGTGGACGAAACAGAGAAGAAGAGGAAAATGAAAAGGACCCACACCATGAAAAACAGGATGGTTGGATTTTTTCGCCACGTGGAGAACCGGCGAAGAATGCCCGGCAAGGTGCCGCACCAAGGATAGAATCCAGCCAGCAACACCACCAGGTAGAGCCAATAGTGATTCTGCCCGGCGTGTTCAGGGCTCACGAAGCGGGTCACATTGTGATATCCCAGGAAGGTATCGATGAACGCATCGCCGTGGATCATGCCCATAGCGATGTACCAGGGAAGTCCCACCAGACAAGCCAGGGGAATACCCCAGTACCATTTGAGACCCATGATATTTCTAAACGTAAATTGTTTGGAACAGATCATCCAAAGGCCCACGATGAGGGCTGGAAATCCGAATCCGATGGGGCCTTTGGCAAGAAGGGCCAGCCCGCAGGAAATGTAAGCGGGGATGTATTCTTTACGAAGAAAAGAAATAAGTGCCACCGTCAGCGTGAGTGTCAGCACCGTATCGGTGACCGCACTGCGGGCAAGGACGATGATTTCCAAAGACGTGGCACAAATGAAGGCACCGCGAAGAGCTGCTTTTTCGCCTAAGAGTTTTCTGGTGGACAAGTACAAATACACTGGTGTGATGGCCCCTAAAAGAGCCGATGGCAGCCGGGCACTCCAAGTGGAAATACCGAACAGAGAAAACGAAATGGCTTCCAGCCAATAGAAAAGAGGCGGTTTATCATACCAGAACTCTCCATAAATCCGAGGAGACAACCAGTCTCCGGTGGACAGCATTTCCTTGGCTGTCTCGCCGTAAACTGGCTCATCCGGATCCAGAAGTGGAATCAGACCGCCAAATAGACCATATATGAGGAAACAAAATAGAAAGAGAAGGATACAATTTTTATTAATTTTCATTTTTATTTTTATGTTTTCTTTTATGATACAGATGAAAAGCGCCAGCAATGATGACGCACAAAATGACACAGACCACAGCGATTTCCAATTTGTAATTCAAAAGGAGCTGCCAATTTTCCCCCAGCATGGCGCCCATGTAGACAAGGAAAATGGTCCACGGCACGGTGCCTAGAATGGTGAGAATCGTAAATTCCGGCAAAGGAAACTGGGCGATACCGGCGGGGAGAGAAATAAAAGTTCTGACCCCCGGAAGGAGACGACCGGTGAAAACCGCAATGGCGCCGTATTCCTCGAACCAATCCTTGGCGGCAATCATTTTCTTGGCTGTCATGCCCCCTTTGGCGGTGTGGCGGAGAATGAGCTCCCGTCCGCCTTTGTGGCCCATCCAGTAAGAACCAAGCGAACCCACTAGCCCCGCAATGGTGGCGATAATGATGGTGGGCCAGAAAGTGAATACATTTTGTGAAACCAGAAATCCAGCAAATCCCAGAATGATTTCACTGGGAATGGGGATATTCATATTTTCCAAAACCATGCAAATGAAAAGAGCCAGATAGCCCCATTCATTGAGGAAAGAGATAATGATGTCCATAGGCGAGTCCTTTTTTTACAGGTATGAATAGGTGGCTCAGGCGACTCAGGTGGCTCAGGTTCTCCGAATGTGCTGATAGACATTACTGTCATTTATCATGTTCAAGAAACGTGAGAACCTTGAGAACCCTTAGAACCTTCAGAACCTTTATAGTGTAAGAAATGATATGATAGTGTTTTTTACACTGAAGATATTATAGATAGTGTCAAGTATTTTGTGTAAACGGTACTCCTTGTCTTATTCGTACCGTTGA
>SAMEA104315429__coassemble_1133_pt1 | contig 13840 bp, 17 predicted proteins | sample SAMEA104315429__metabat2_low_PE_029 | metagenome-assembled genome bin SAMEA104315429 (sample SAMEA104315429) | gut metagenome | biome: Monkey gut; feature: monkey-associated habitat; material: faeces | place: China | collected 2013 | reverse complement strand
ACCCTAAACCCTAAACCCTAAACCCTAAACCCTAAACCCTAAACCCTAAACCCTAAACCCTAGTCACCAGTTCCTAATCACCATATATGCAAAGGAGATATACACAATTCATGAATCACACATCAAAAACAACGACCTTGGGCATCTTGGCTTCTATCCTGGCCGCATTTTTCTTTACCGGTATGGATGTGGGGGCCAAAGCGGTGGGCTATTTAGGCACTGGTGAGTTGACTTTTGTGCGTGGCATTGTGGGATTGGCTTTTTTACCTTTTTTAGCATGGCGCACCAGGGACGCTGTGTTTTCTGGAAAAGACTTTTGGATTTTGCAACTTCGGGGCTTCATGGGTGGCTTGGGCATTTTGTTGTTTTTCTATTGCTTAAAAGGCGTGACCTTAGGAGACGCATCTATTTTGGCCCAATTGGCTGCCTTCTTCATGTGTCTCTTATCGCCCATTTTCTTGAAAACAACACCGTCTGGGAATATTCGTCCCTGGTTGGTGGTGATTACCATCGGAGCGGCGTTGGTTTTGCAAGTATGGAATTTCTCGTCCTTTAATGGCTATGCTTTGATAGGCATGGTTTCTGCGTTTTGTTCTGCCTGTGCGTATACATGTATTGGGAAACTGACAGAACGGGGCGGCCATTCCGGAATCGAGCTTGTTTTTTATTTCCAGTTTTACAGCATGCTTGGCGGCTTGCTTCTCATGGTAGGGGATACGGCCGTGATGCCACAGCGGGAAGAATGGTGCTGGTTATTGGTTCTATCCGTATCGGCCCTACTGGCCCAACTGGCTTTCACCTGGGCCTGCACCCATATCCATCCGGTGACGGTCAATTTCGTGATGTATACAGGTATTCTCTTCCATGTACTTTTAGGCTGGCTCCTCTGGGGAGAAGCCCTATCCCTCTTCTCCTGGATCGGCGGTGCACTGATCGTACTCGGCAGTGGTATGTTACTCATTAAGAGCAGGTAATATATGGTGGATTCCTGTTGCGGCACTTTTCGTGAAATTGGGTGGATAAAAGGTTATGATTCTGCAGGATTCACTGGTGACATGTTTCCTTGATAACAATTGTCAATAGGTTATTATCCGACATATTAGGACTATTTCACAAATAGATAACGCCGCTATAGAAAAGGTTATGCATGAAACATAATAACCTTTCATAACCCTTCAGGTAGGGTATCTCTTCCATGTTAAAAAATGGAATCTGTAGAATGGTAACCTTTTGACAGTCCATTTTTATAGCAACTGATACAAACGAAATCAGCAGAGCAATAACCTTTTGAGTTATACGTTTAAATGACTTTTGATGTGTAAATCAAGGAGAAAATCACATTTCTCATTGACATGTTTCTATGACTTAGATATAATTATTCTGTTATGGTGCACGCAAATAGCACGACCACGATGTAAGGAGGTGTTTATACATGGCAAAGATGACATTCCAGCCGAACAACCACTGGAGAAAACAGACCCACGGTTTCCGCGCTCGTATGAAGACAAAAGCAGGCCGTATTGTTCTGAAGAGAAGAAGAGCAAAAGGCAGAAAGGTATTAAGTGCCTAATCTAGAAGAGAACGAGGAGAGGGTGGGGTTCACACTCCCCCGGTCTTCCCGTATAAGACAGAACAGGGATTACCGTAGAATTTATCGGTCCGGTAAACGTTTCAGCAACAGAGCAGGGCTTTGCTATGTAGTAAAGACGAAGCGAAGTGCTGTACGGATTGGCTTCGTTTCGACGAAGAAAATCGGCCATGCCTTTGCACGCAATCGTGCACGGCGTCTCATGAAGGAAGTCTATCGCCTTCATATGGCTGAGCTCAAGCCGAATTGCGAAGCGGTCATGCTGGCAGGCTCTTTCCTGACCAGGGCCACCTATCAGGAAGCGGAGAAAGCTATTTTATCATTGTGGCGCAAAGCTGGAATCCTGGTGAAATAATCATGAAAGTTTTTCTGATCGCTTTGATCCGATTTTATAGAACTTTTATATCTCCCCTGAAGCCTCCTTGCTGTCGTTTCTATCCGACCTGCAGTGAGTATGCATTGCAGGCACTGCAAAAATATGGAGCCCTAAAAGGCAGCTGGCTCGCGATCAAACGGATTTCAAAATGTCACCCTTTCCATAAGGGCGGCTATGATCCTTTGCCGTGAAAAAGGCTGCTTTTTTAATACGTAAAAGAAATTAGGAGTGAGGAGTGAGGAGTGAGGAGTGAAGGTGGCGGCGCACAGTTCATATAGCGCCGCAAAATTTATATAAGGAATATAGGTGAAATGAATTAGTGGTACAGTAGCTACATATCGAGAGGTTTTTCCTAATCCCTAGATCCCTAGCTACGAATCCCTAATCCCTATTTTTATATAAATTTCGGCGGCTATATGAATTGTGCCGCCGTTCCAACACTCCTCACTCCTAATTCCTAACTCCTCACTATAAGTTGGCGTTTTATTTCCTCACCATAACAAGCAAAAACGCAACAAGCGAAAAAATTCCCCAAAACTCACCAGGCTCTTGAAATTTAGAAGGCCTGGGTATTTAGCGGCTGCAATATAGGCCGTATAAGGAGTCATTGAATGAGTGATTTTCAAATTCCCGTTCTTTCTCAATTGGTAGGATTTCTGGCAGAAATCATGCGTGTATGCCTGGAATTCTGCTACAAGATGACAGAAGACATGGGATTCCCGAGCTATGGGATTGCCATCATTGTTTTGACCATTATCATCAAAACGTTGCTGCTTCCTTTAGCACTGAAACAGATCCGGTCCATGAAGGCCATGCAGGCGATTCAGCCGGAAATGCAGAAAATTCAGAAGAAGTACAAGAATGACCCACAGAAACTTCGTGAAGAAATGGGTAAACTGTACAAAGAAAATGGCGCCTCTCCTTTGTCTGGCTGCCTACCGCTTCTGATTCAGATGCCATTCCTGGTTTCTATCTACTACGCCCTGCAGGGATTTGCCTATGATCCGGCCCATGAAAGTTTCCTGTGGCTGGAAAGTCTGGCTGTACCGGATGAAACCTATATCCTGCCTGTACTGTCTGCAGCATCTACTTTTATTATTTCCTGGCAGACCACACCAAAAGATGCACCGAGCAATCAGAAAACCATGCTTCTCATGATGCCTATCATGATTGGTTGGATGTCTCTCAATTTCCCAAGTGGTCTTGTTATTTACTGGATTGTCTGCAACCTGTATCAGTTGGTACAGCAGACCATCATGTATCGTGATGAAATGGTGGAACGCCTTAGCGGGAAAGCACCGGCGAAAGGCACTCTGACTGTCCATGGAGATAACCAGCCAAAAGCAGAACCAAAGAAAAAGAAGATTATCCGCAAAAAGGTGATCAAGAAAGTCGTTAAGAAGAAGGACGATGCACCAAAGGCAGACGCTGAACAAGAAAATAAGAAAGAATCGACCAAAGTGGATTCTTCTGACAAAGATGTGAAAGAAACCGGCACTAAGAAACCGGAAGAAACTGTGTCCAAAGATACAGAACATGCGACTGGGGAGGCTGATGAAACGAAATGAGAACAGTAAGAATCACAGCGAAAACCATTGAAGCTGCTGTCCAGCAGGGACTGGAACAGCTGGGAATCAGTCGTGAAGAAGCGATTGTTCATGTAGTAGAACAGCCATCCAGTGGCCTCTTTGGTATGTTCCATAAGAAAATGGCCGTGGTAGATATTTCTGCACCGGAAGAAGCACCAGAAGAAACTCCGGTCGTGGAAGAAAAAGCAGCGGAAACCGCTCCGGTAGAACCTGCGGAAGAAAAACCGGCTCCTGCGGAAGAAGCAGCAGAAGAAGAACCGGCGGCTCCGGCTCCGGAAGAAACTCCGGCAGAAAAGAAACCCGCTCGCGAAGAATTTGTCTTCGATCCAGAAGAACAGAAACAGACCGCTGAAGAAGCAAAAGCTTTCCTGGCTGGCGTATTTAGCGGCATGCATCTCACCGTCACTATGGAATGCATGATGAGCGAAGAACGAATCCTCATCAACCTTCATGGCGATGGATTGGGAATTCTGATCGGCAAGCATGGACAGACCCTGGATGCTCTCCAGTACCTGACCAACTTGGCCGCTGGCAAATCCTTCCGTCATCATTACTTCGTTCTCCTCGATGTAGAAAACTACAGAGAACGTCGTAAGGACACCTTGGAAGCCTTGGCAAAACGCTTGGCTGGCAAAGTCAAACGGACTGGCGAAGAAGTTCGCTTGGAACCGATGGCCGCTGGCGAACGCCGTATCATCCATCTGGCCCTCCAGGACGACCATGCCATCACCACAGAATCTGAAGGCGAAGCACCGTACAGATATGTAGTGATTAAACTGAAAGACTAATTTCTTTCATATAAAAAAGCAGCCGAAAGGCTGCTTTTTTGTTGGTTATTTTCTTTTGTGTCAATTTTGATTTATATGGATAGGGGATAGTGAGGAGTCAGGAATGAGGAGTGAGGAGTGGTGGAAGGGGCGCTTCCAAATTTTGTGCGCCGCTACCACCACTCCTCACTCCCCACTCCTAATTCCTCACTGCTTTTAAAATTACCAATCAATCCAAGTGAGGGCTTTTTCCAAGTCGTAGAATGTTTTCCCATCCCACAGGATGTCTTCTGTGAGGTGGTTCAGTACATCGTCTGGGTCTTCTGATTCGTAGTTATAAATCAGTTCCATAAATTCTTCAAATGGTTCTTTGGAAAAACGGTATTTCTCTACACTGATGCTGTAGGTATCTCTTCCCGGATGGTATTTCAATCCAGAAAAACGATACACATACCCTCTGTGACGGACAGAAGCTTCTCCGTCGTTCATATAGTCAATAAATTCGTCCGCGTCGCCGCCTTGCATAATGATTCTCCTTTTTTATTACATACGAAATATATCAATTCTATTATACAGGAAAGGCTTGAAAGTTAGAAGTGAGAAGTTAGAAGTGAGAAGTGGCGGAAGGGGTCCACAATTCATATAGGGCCCTTTTATAAAGGGGTATTATTGTGCTGATTTCTATCTCAAACATACTGGTATGTACCGCTACCGTCAAGGTTAAAAAGGTTATATCAGGTTATGGGTTTACCGTAAGTTTCATAACCCTATATAACCTCTTTAACCTTTTGACAGGCGGTAAAACTGACATGTTTGGAAATGAGAATCTGCAGAATAGTAACCTTTTAATCATTTGCGGCGCTTCCAAATTTAATGCGCCGCCACCACCATTCTTCATTCCTAACTCCTCATTCAAATTACATTCCTACCGTATCATCCAGTGGTTCTTCGCAGAAGAGTTTCATGGCACCTTCGGCCATTTTGCCTCCTTCGTGAGCAGCGTTATCTACCACTTGGAGTTGCCAGCGGAAGGGGACGCCCAGTTCTTGGGCTTTCTTTTGGCAGCTGTGGAAATAGTGGGTGCATCGTTCCATACGGTTCATGCCCTGGGCATCGGCTTCTGGGGTGTCGCGGAAGGGTTTCTTTCTGGAAATATCCAAGCTCCCCATGAGCATTGTGACGGGGCGAGCAAAAGCACGGGCCAGGTCTTTATCAGAGACAGGGAGATCTTTCATGCCGTAAGGGAATGGAATGGTGCGGTCCGGCATGGTGAACCAGCCCGCATTGGCACACAGAATGGCATCCGCGGTGCAATGCTCTGAGAATAAACTGTAGCGGTGCATGAATTGGCCGCCAGCGGAGTGACCGAAAAGAAGAATTTTTCCTTTGGCATGGGTCCGTTTGCGAATGGCCAGGACCAGTCGATCTACGGTATCAAAATTCCATTGCTTTCTTTCTTGAATATGTCCGGTAGAATCATCGGCGTCGGTCATATTTCCTTCTTGATAACTGCAGGCACCGGGATATTTCGCCGTAGAAAATTCCGGCGAAGCAATGAGCATATTGTACTTTACCGCTAGTTCTTCCAATCGTTTCGCAAATCCTTTGGCATTTCTGGTATAGCCAGGGAAGGCGATGAAAACAGGCTGCTCCTCGGTCCATGTGGCAGGACGGAAATAATACACCGGGATGGCATCCTGACAGGCTCCTTTCTTTTCGGAAAGTAAATAGGTGCTTTCTCCCGCCGGCAGCTGGGGCGTTTTCTTTTTCTTAGATAAGTGATATATGGTAATGGCTCCGAGAGTCAGAGCGGCGAGGGCTTTGGTTAGGGTATGCATGATGAACCTCTTTAGTTAGAAGTGAGAAGTTAGAAGTTAGAAGTGAGAAATGGTGGTGGCGGCGCACAAATTTTGAAAGCGCCGCAAAATTTTATTTTTTCTCAATAATATGCTTATTATAGCATGAAAAAGGAGTTAAGCAGTAAAGGTTATGATTCTGCCACGTCCGCAATTTAACAAATCGAATCAATCGCTATACACAAGGTTATAAAGGGTTATTTCATTTTGCTTAGCCCATAACCTTTTATAACCCTTTATAACCTAATGTATGGCGGTTGATTTGTTTTGTTAGAATTTGCTTGTAGCAGAATAGTAACCTTTATAGCATATATTTTCAAAAAAACTTGTCTTCTAGTGGTATAATATAAAAGTTATATATTCCAGTTGTCATCTGTTAACCAACTTAAAAAAACAGGAGGAAAGATGAAAAAGGCAATTATATTATCCAGCGGGGGTGTGGATTCTACCACGTGTGTATCCCTGGCTGTTGACAGACTGGGAGCAGAGAATGTAGTGACTGCTTCCATTTTTTATGGACAGAAACATAAGAAAGAAATTTTGGCAGCACGGAAGGTGGCAAATTATTATCATTTGAAACATTATGAATTTGATTTGTCTGCCATTTTCCAGTATTCCAATTGTTCTCTTTTGGAGAATTCCACCGAAGAAATAGTGCATGAAAGCTATGCCCAGCAGATTGAAGAAAATGGAGAAGGAAAAGTATCTACCTATGTGCCTTTCCGGAATGGACTGATGCTCTCTACAGCAGCTTCTTTGGCGGCATCTCTCTTTGAAGACGATGACGTAGATATTTACATCGGTGCCCATGCGGATGATGCCGCAGGCGATGCCTATGCAGATTGCAGCGAACCGTTTTTGAAGGCCATGGGAGATGCGGTGCGAATTGGTACCTATGGCAAAGTACACCTGGTATTTCCTTTTGCGGAAATGAATAAAGCCGGTGTGGTCGCAACGGGTCTGAAGTTGCACACCCCCTATGAACTCACTTGGAGCTGCTACGAAGGGGGAGACAAACCGTGTGGCACCTGCGGCACCTGTATCGATCGGGCCGCCGCTTTTGCCGCTAATGGGGTGGAAGATCCAGCGCTTAAATACAGTGAGGAGTGAGAAGTGAGGAGTTAGGAGTGAATGTGGCGGCGCACAACTTATAAAGCGCCGCAAATTTTTAAGCCTTCCCTCGTGGGTAATGCTGTTAAGTTAAGGATTTGCGCCAGTAAGCATGATTTGGTTTGTGATTATAGGTTACTCAGGTTTCTCAAGTTGCTAAGGCTGCTCAGGTTCTTCGAATGCGCTGATAGACGCTAGCGTTATCATCTCATTTGGGGAACCTGAGAAACTTGAGAGTCCTGAGCAACCTGAGAAACTTTGTCACAAAAGGAATCACCACATATTTCGCTTAACTTAACAGCATTGCCCTCGTGGGGAAGGTAGCATGAAGTACCGGATAGGGAATATCCCGGTATAAAAATGGAATTGACACTCTATAAAAATAGAAAGGGGTATTGGGGCGCTTCCAAATTTTGTGCGTCCCTTCCACCACTCCTCACTCCTAACTCCTCACTATAATGATATGAATTAAATACCAAGTGTTACATATAGATAGAAAGGAAAGCGTATGTTTACCGTAACCAAACGAATTGAAGTGTCTGGGGCTCATTTTTTACACCTGGATTATGATAGCAAGTGCACCAATTTGCATGGACACAATTGGATTATTACTGTGACGGTGCAGAATGATACACTGGACCACAATGGAATGGTGGTAGATTTCAGCAAGATTAAAGAAATCGTGAACCAGTTTGACCACCATGTGATTAACGATGTGCTGGTGGATTTGAATCCTACAGCGGAGAACATTGCCAAATGGCTTTGCGACCGCATTCCCCATTGCATTCGGGTATCTGTACAGGAAACAGAAGGGAATGTAGCCACCTATGAAAAGTAATTATCGCTATGACGATGGGCTTTTCCATGTGACAGAAATCTTTGACAGCATTGACGGGGAAGGCAAGCGGACCGGGTATATGGCAATTTTTGTTCGTCTAGCTGGTTGCAACTTGCGGTGTAATTATTGCGATACGGCGTATTCATTAACCTTGGCCGATACAGAAGAAGCACTGACACAGGAAGAATTGCTCCATCGGATTCATCAGTTTCCCTGGAAACGAATCACACTGACCGGCGGAGAACCGATGCTGCATCCCCTATTTTCTTTATGCAAAGCCTTATCGGAAGAAGGCTATGAGGTGAATATCGAAACCAATGGGGCAGTGCCGCTTTTTGAACACCGTCCTGATAGATTGTTTTATACCATGGATTTCAAGTGCAGCGGCAGTGGTATGAAAGCGGAGATGCGAAAAGAAAATTTCCCTCTGTTGGGAAAAGAGGATGTATTGAAATTTGTGGTCAGCTCTGTGGAAGATATGGATGAAATGAATGAAGTAATTCATACCTATTTCCATCAGGGCCATGATCCAGAATTTTTTGTCAGTCCCGTATGGGGACGCATTCAGCCATCGGATTTGGTGGACTATGTGAAAAATCATCGGCTATATGATGTACGGGTACAGGTGCAGCTCCATAAAATCATCTGGGATCCCAATAGGAGAGGCGTATAATGGTAGACCTAAAAAAATTAGAAGAAGCAGCCCGGCTGATTATCGAAGCAGTAGGTGACGACCCCAAGAGGGAAGGCCTTTTGGAAACGCCAAAACGCTTTGCAGACATGATGGCAGAGCAATTTGCGTACAATGCAGTGTCTAATGAAGACATTGCCAAAGAATTTGAAAAAACCTTTGCCACCCCAGAAAGTGATATGGTGGTGGTAAAGGACATTGAAATTTTTTCCCATTGCGAACACCACATTGCTTTGATGTACAACATGAAAGTGGCTGTAGGATATATTCCCCATGGTCGCGTGATTGGGCTTTCCAAAATTGCTCGCATTGCTGACGCCGTATCGAAACGATTCCAGATTCAGGAACGGATTGGTACCGATATCCGGGACATCATGAAAATGGTGACCCATTCCGACGATGTGATTGTCTATATCGAAGGAGAACACTCCTGCATGACCGCCCGGGGGATCAAAAAGCCGGGCACCAAAACACGGACCCTGGCCGCTTCTGGTGCGTTCCATGACAATCCGGAGCTTAGAAAAGAATTTTTGCTCATGAAGGATTGTTAGTGAGACTAGCGATAGAGACAACTGGAATATAGGCGGCTGGATAAAAGGTTATATTCTGCCGGGTTCGGTATGGCCATTGGAAACTATGTGGTTAGAGACAGGTTAAAAGGGTTATAAAAGGTTATGCAGTGCTAGTGGCATAACCTTTTGTAACCCTTTATAACCTTTTTTTATCTTTCAGAGAAAGAGTAAGATATGAAATTACGTTCTTTTGTACTTGCTGCGGCTTTGCTCTGCAGCGTCTATCCTGCGGTGGAGGCGGGATACGTTATTTCTTCTGACTATGCGTGGGAAATACAAGATCAAGGGAAAATCGAGCAGTACTATCGCCTGCCAGGAACGTATCCGGTGAAGTCTTGCATTATTTCTAAGAACAATCCAAACTATGGCAAGTATAAATACAAAGTTTGGTATCCGGCGGTGATGGAAGACAGAACGCGCACCTGGCCTTTGGTGATTATGCTGAACGGTACTGGCGGTTCCTGCGATAACGATGAACCGCTTTATGAGCATTTGGCGTCCTGGGGATTCTTAGTGGTAGGAAATACGGATTCTCAAACCGGATTGGGCTATTCGGCAGAGTATGGTTTGGCACAAATGAAACAGCTTTCTGAAACCAAAGGAAGTCTCTTTTATCACAAAGTGGATGTAAAGCATATCGGCATCGTGGGATATTCCCAAGGCGGTGCCGGAGCCTATCATGCATTGGAACGAAACCAGAATCAGGACTATCAAACCATGGTGACCGTTTCGGCAGTGACCAAAGGAATCAGCGAGAAACTCCATCTCAAAAGCTGGCTCTATGATACGGGGAAAGTACAAATCCCTGTCTTTATGGTGGCCGGTACGGGACCGCTGGATCGGAAACTCATTACGCCCCTTTCAGAGATGAAAGAAAATTTCCAGAAACTGTCCAACGAAGAATCCGTCATGGGTCGAAGAAAACGGGCAGACCATTTGGAAATCCAAGAACAGGCCGACGCCTACATCACCGCCTGGCTGCGCTGGCAATTAAAAAAAGACCCCTACGCCAAACGGGTCTTTACTGGTGATAATCCGGAAATCAAATACAATCCGGGATGGGAGAACGTAAAAAGCAATGAGGAATGAGGAATTAGGAATGAAGGTGCGGCGCAGCAAATTATATAGCGCCGTAGTATTTTATAAAAAGCAAAGATAGAGAGTAATTTCCTTTTATAAAATTTTGCGGCACTTTATGAATTGTGTGCCGCCACCATCATTCCTAATTCCTCATTGCTTTTACTGCGCTTGCAAAAGCACAAATAGCAACAGCCCTGCCACAAATATAGCGATGAAGGCTGGGAGATGGTAGTCTGCGTAGAAGGGGTCTTCTTTCTTTTGTACCGCTTCATAGGGGCGGGCGTTCATGGTTTCGTAGAATTCATCCGGAATGAGTCCTTTATAGAAATCAGCAAGGAATTTGGCATACCGCAGGGTTTCCTGACTGAAGAACCAAAAAATCGGTGTGTATAAAGGAATATGATTTTTCTTTGCCAATTCAGAAAGTCCCGTGGTGATGATTCCTTTCAAACGGCGATTTCGATCCAGTGGTTTTGCTTCCATAGAGGTGGAAATGGAATTGAAGAGTTCATAAAAAGATTCCATGCCTTTGTGATTGTATCGTTCGTCCAAAGTAGAAGGAATGAAATCATTGTCTCCCACGGCTCGTCCTGGATTGGCTTCTTCGTGGAAGAAATGGGGAAAATCGTCTTCAATCTGGTGAATCCCTTTAAAAATACGAAGCAACGGGGTGTAATCTTTGGCGTAGTCCCGAAGAACATATTTTGCAATATACAGACGGAAAACCACATAATCGGCTAGAAACGTGTACCAGTGGTCCTTGTCTCGTTCAAACTGGGCAATTTTCTTTTCCTTCAGAAATTGATTGAAAATCACATGAAGGCCGTAACTCCCTTGGGGCTGCGTGGTATAAGAAAAAAGAGCACGCCTGGATATAGTGATGCCCATACTTTCTAAGTATTCTGAACGATCCATGGTGTTGCTCCCTTCTTTACAATCCGTGATTTTCTTTCCATTGTACACTTTTGGAGAAATCGGTTCAAGGAAATAATTAGGCGTTAATGGATTGTCGTATTATTGGCGTTTTATACCGCTAGGTGGAAAGGTTATTATTCTGCTAATTGCTTCTGTGAAACATTTCTTATTATCGCAAGTGACAAGGTTATAAGGGTTATAAAAGGTTATGGAAATACCGTTTTCTCATAACCTTTTATAACCTCTAGTCACCAAAACACAAAAAATCCTACAGCAAAAACAGGGGAAACTTAGCACTACGAGCTCGGATGTAATGCACAGTTTTCTTTGTTTCTGCTGCAGGATTTTGATTCGCCTGCGTCAGGATCCAATTCCTTACGAAACCGTTCCAAGTCACTATTCAGTTATACATCAGTGAAGCTAGGGAACTTCACCCGGTTGAGCGGCTGTGTCCAGCCGGAGCTCTTATGGATTCGTCATCCGTAGGCAACTTGCAGGTCCTATCCCCACAGCGTTTTTTGATCGGCGCCGTGCGCTATGGTCTTCTGACCTTTGCCTTGACCTCATCATACACGATGTGAGATGAAAAATCAAGTGTTTGCAAAAATTTTGTTCTTACAGGTTCTGTAAGCGTGAAAATCTCTCTTAGAGAGTCTGTAAGCGCGAGAAGTGTATACTTATTTAGTGGTTGCTCTTTAATTCGTTTTTATTGAAAAAGTGCGTAGTGAGGAGTGCGTAGTGGTGGAAGGAGCGCACAAAATTTGGAAGCGCCCCAATACCCCTTTTTATATAATAAAATCTGCGGCACTTCCAAATTTTGTGTGCCGCTACCACCATTCCTCACTCCTAATTCCTAACTAAAAAGCTCCCTTTCGGGATCTTTTTTATGCAAACATGAATAACAGTCCGGCGGCCATGCTGGCCAGCAGGGTGAAGGAGGGATACAGGTGGTCATAGGTTTCCTGGGTGAAAATAGAGCTATGGCTGTGAAGCAGTGTTTTCTTGTGGGCTCTTTCATGGACCCCTTCTGGGGTGATGCGGGTCAGTCTTTCTGAGAGCGCGGTCATGTAAGCCAGTGTTTCTTTTTGCAAGAAAGCAATCAATGCGGGGGAGAGTGTGAAGCCAATGGAGTCTGCCATGTATTTCAAAGAGGCTTCGATGGAAAGACGGCGGGCTTCTTTTTTATTTTCCAATTTGGCATAGTTAGATTCGATGGTACGGAATTTTTTAAATTGGGTGGTCACATAGTCGTAATGGAAAGCAGAAGCGTGACGGCCTACGATGAGATAGGAGCCGGCAAGATCTTTTTCCAGAGAAAGCATTTTCAAATGGGAAGGGATGGAATGGAGCATACTGTCTAAGCCAGTTAAAATTGGTGTACGGCTCCCAAAGCAGTCTTGGAAGCTGCGAATCCGGCAGTCTGTGATGTACAGACGAAACAGTACATATTCCCAAAAGAAATCCTGCAGTTGCTCTTGCTTTTCCAGCGATAAATCGGAACGTTCTGCTAACAGGACTCGTTCCATATCATTGGTTAAATCACCGGAGCTGCCTTTGGAAAAGGTGCCCAGTGCATAGTCTAGTAGGCGACTGCCTTCGTATTCCAGGTATTCCATATTGTTCATGGTGCCACTCCCCTTTCGGCACGAATGTGGTATAGCAGGTAAGAGCTTCGTAAATTATGATTTCATTATACAAAAATGCATAAGCTATAGCTAATTAAAAATATTTATTATTACCTAAAGACTATATATTGCATCTTACGGACGATAAGTTGCAACTTGCGGAAACAAAAGGCTTGTTTTCCCTGAAAGAAAGGGGGGTTTTTGATATAATGATTGGTAACTGGTATATTGTGTCGTTGATATTTAAACATTTCTCGTTTATTGTGTTTTGGGGTTATGGTTTATATTCCGAGTTCATATCTGACAATTCAGCTTAAAAGAAAATGTCATTGGTTTACGGGTTCATGATGTATATAAACCTTAAACCAATGAAGTTTTCAAGTCCTGATTTGTATGAATATGGGACTCGGAACGTAAACCATAAACCCATAACTTGTATGAAGTGATGTTTATATTTTAGTGATACAGTACGCTATGGACTGGGAGTTCCAACAACAAACAACAAACAACTAGCAACTAACAACTAACAACAAGAATAGAGGATCGTTATGAAAGAGATTGGGCAGCCGGCGGTAGTGATCAATACATTTACCGATGGCACAGTGGAATGTATTATCAATAAAGAAAATCATGGTCCCGCATTGGCTTATTTATCACAGGCTGTGTGCGGCGCTTTTGATGTGGCAGGAGAGCACGAGAAAGAAGTGCGACAAACGTTATGCGCTATGGCAAGGCATATGGCCGATTCTATTTTGTATGAAGAAGATATTGGTGACTAGGGGAATGTAGCGGCATTTGCGCTAGCGATTACCCCCTTTCGCTGAAAGGGGGGC
>SAMEA104315429__coassemble_1109_pt1 | contig 14090 bp, 11 predicted proteins | sample SAMEA104315429__metabat2_low_PE_029 | metagenome-assembled genome bin SAMEA104315429 (sample SAMEA104315429) | gut metagenome | biome: Monkey gut; feature: monkey-associated habitat; material: faeces | place: China | collected 2013 | reverse complement strand
AACGGTACGACAATCCGTTATGGGACTAATACCACTTCTCACTTCTAACTTCTCACTTCTAACTGCTTTTTTATTGACAACCATTTTGTATCATGTTAAAATGTCTTTACTATTCAAATATAAATTTTTCAATAACTAGGAACGGAATCAGATTGGTAGGCACTTCTCAGAGAGGTCATGGATGGTGAAAATGACTGAAGCAGCGCGAATCGGCTCATCCGGGAGTTTCTTTTTTTGAATTTCTGTTAGGGAGAAATAGAAAAAAGCGGTTGCCCCGTTATCGCCAATCGAGTATGTATGGACAAGGTGGTACCTCACATAGCTTATGTGCCCTGTCGGATTGTTTCCGGCAGGGCTCTTTTGATTTGGAAACGGATGGATGTCGAGTAGGTGCTGAATGCTCGCTTTTATTTAAAGTGAGGAGTTAGGAATGAGGAGTGAGGAGTGGCGGTGGCGGCGCACAAAATTTGGAAGCGCCGCAAAGTTTTATAAAAAATCATCACTGTTAGTTTCACGTGAAACATAACACTTGTATTCCATAGAAAATATAAAAATGGGGTATTGGGACGCTTTATAAACTGTGCACCCCTTCCACCACTCCTCACTCCTCATTCCTAACTCCTCACTTCCAACTATATCTGTTTCTTTGCAAAATGACTTCTATGAATCCCTGCTGTTTTAAGAGGAGTGATGTGTATGAAAAAATCGTCAAATGAATTCATTGTCATCGGGCTGATGCTGTTTGCGCTGTTTTTCGGCGCCGGCAACCTGATCTTTCCGGCCTTTATGGGCCAGTGTGCTGGGTGGAATACGTCCTATGCCACCATCGGCTTTTTAATCACCGGGGTCACCATCCCCTTTGCTTCCGTGCTTGCCATTTGCTACTCCGGGCTCAACCTGAAGGAACTGGCCAGCCGGGTTCATCCGATTTATGGGGTATTCTTCAGCTGCGCCCTGTATCTCACCATCGGACCGTTCTTTGCGATTCCTAGAACGTCTGCGGTTTCTTTTGAAATTGCGATTTCTCCTTTTGTCAATGAAGGAAATAAGGATATCGCCCTGTACGCATTTGTATTTATTTTCTTTGCCATCACCTGGTGGCTGGCTATCACCCCGTCAAAACTGGTGTCTCGTATCGGGAAATGCATGACCCCGCTGCTTCTGATTTTCCTGGCTATCATGCTGGGCTCTGCGTTCGTATTTCCTATGGGCGGCGAAGTCGCACCGGTGAAAGCCTATGATACACCGATAAAAGCCTTCAGCAGTGCCCTGGTGGAAGGGTACAATACCATGGACTGCCTGGCTGGGCTGGTGTTCGGCGTCATCGTCATGGAAGCCATCCGTGAATACGGCCTCACGTCCAACACGGAAGCCACCAAGACGGCACTTCGCTCCGGTCTGGTTTCCACCATTTTCATGGCCATCATTTATGCGTCCCTGTGCTACCTGGGTGCCAGCTCTGTGTCCGTTCTGGGCCATCTAGATAATGGCGCACCAGTACTGGCCGGTTCCGCTCATTTCTATTTCGGAAATTCCGGCACCATGATTCTGGGCGCTACGGTTATCCTGGCATGCCTCACCACCAGTATCGGCCTCACTGCTTCCTGCGCGGCTTTCTTCCATACACTGGTTCCGAAATTCTCCCATAAAATGTGGGCCACCTTCTTCGTGGTACTTTCTTTTGGCATCGCCCTCTTCGGTCTGTCCGCTATTATCAAAGGGGCCATTCCGGTATTGCTCTTCCTGTATCCGCTGTCTATCGCACTGATCATTCTGACTTTCACCAACTCCTGGTTCGGTGGCAGCCAGAAAGTGTACCTGGCAGCTACATTCTTCACCTTCCTGCCCGCCCTCTATGATGCGCTGAAATTCCTGAAAATTTCCATGGGCGGCCTGGATGCTTTCATGGCCTCCCTCCCACTGGCCTCCTATAGCCTCTCGTGGCTTCTCTTCTTCGTAGGCGGCACCATCGTCGGATTGGTGTGGAAAGCGGTATCAAAGTGACCCCGCAAGTACATCACTAATCCCTATTTCATAGCGGAAAGGTTATTATTCTGCCACCTTCTTTCTTCTAACAACTGAATAGAAACCGCCTGTCTCCAGGTTAAAAAGGGTTATATAGGGTTATGGAAATGTGGTTTTCCTCATAACCCTGTATAACCTTTTTCTATGGATTTTTCGCTAAAGACGCGTAAGCAATCTCAGAAATAATAACCTGCCCGAAGGGCTACCCTTTACGAAAAAGTTTCACGGGAAAACATGACTATTGTTTCACGTGAAACTTTTTGCTATAATACATATAGAAAACGGGCACCACCATACAGGTTGGTCAGCCCCGCTATAGTGAGATTTGAAAAAATCCACCGAAGATTGGGACTCTAGCGGTGGATTTTTTCAATTATATACGAATGGCTAGCACGAGGGCTAATAACAACACGAGAAATATAAAAAAATCGTATTTGTTCATATTCATATATAAAGCCCCCTTTCAGGGGCCAGAATCGACCGCAGCCTATACGATGATACCCTTAGCCATAAGTATATAGAAAAAAGCCGTCATTGTCTATTCTGACATTGGCGGTTTTTGTATCACATAAAGGTTATTATTCTGCCGCCTTCTTTCTTCTAACAACTAAATAAAAACCGCCTGTCTCCAGGTTAAAAAGGGTTATACAGGGTTATGTATCTATCGGAAGTTTCATAACCTTTTATAACCCTTTTCCTATAGATTTCCTTGCTAAAGACGCATAAGAAGTCTCAGAAATAATAACCTGCCCGAAGGGCTACCCTTTGTGAAAATGTTTCACGGGAAACATGCCTCTAGCGGTTATTACTCTACTGCCCTCTTTTTTCTAACAACTAAATAAAAACCGCCTGTCTCCAGGTTAAAAAGGGTTATATAAGGTTATGTATCTATCGGAAGTTTCATAACCTTTTATAACCCTTTTTCTTTTTTATCCTTGCTAAGTATAACAAGCGAAGTTGTAAAGTATAACCCGCCCGAAGGGCTCCCCCTTACAAAAATGTTTCACGTGAAACATGACAATACTGCCAACCATTCCCATCTCTTCAACGCATTTGACATTCTAATTTACTCATGATAGCATGAGAATACATCAGTTATGTATCATTCCATGTTTCACGGGAAACATTTTGGTTAGCAGTAGGCAGTTAGCAGTCAGCAGTTTCTGCCTACTGCTAACCGCTAACTACCTACTTTCCCACTATGCACTTCGCATGACATAAAGGAGCTCATCATGAAACGACAAAACTACCTCATCCCTATCGGTCTCATGCTTTTCGCCCTCTTTTTCGGTGCCGGCAATTTGATATTTCCTATTTTTATGGGACAAAATTCTGGCAATGAGACCATCCCGGCCATTATCGGATTTCTTTTGACCGGCGTAGGATTTCCGATCTTGGCCGTGGCGGCTATCGGATATTCTGGAAATGATTTGGAAGCACTGACGTCCCGCGTTCATCCAGGGTACGCCATTTTTTACACCGTGGCGCTGTACCTCACCATCGGACCGGCCTTTGCCATTCCTCGTACGGCCACCACATCATTTTCTATTGCCATCGCACCGTTCTTTACAGAATCAATGCAACAAACGGCACTCTGTGGATTTGCGTTTCTCTTTTTCCTTCTGTCTTGGTGGCTGGCGTCCAATCCGTCTAAATTGGTGGCCCGCATTGGGAAATTGATCACCCCGGCCCTTCTTGTATTTCTTGCCATTCTTTTCATTTCTGCCACCATTTCTCCTATCGGCCCGTGGCAAGCCCCCAGGGATTCTTATGCCCCGTCTCTGAAAGCACTGACCCAGGGATTCTTGGATGGATATAACACCATGGATGCGTTAGCGGGCTTTGTTTTCGGCATCATTGTGGTCAATGCGGTCCGTCAGTTCGGTGCAAAAACCAATGAAGAAGTGGCTACCGATACCTTAAAGAGTGGCATCATCGCCGGGTTCTGTCTGGCTGTGATTTATGTATTTCTCGCTTACATCGGTGCCAGCTCTGTCAGTGAAATGGGTATCAAAGACAATGGTGCTGACGTGCTGGTAGCGATTTCTGTCCATTACTTTGGTTCCTACGGTCGCATTCTCATGGGACTCATTGTGCTCCTGGCATGCCTCACCACCAGCGTGGGCCTCATCACCGCTTGCGGCGAATATTTCAATAAACTGCTCCCTGTCCTGAGCTATAAAATGTGGGCCACCCTCTTTTCGGTGATTTCCTTTGTCATCGCTCTGTGCGGCCTCTCTACCATCATCGCAGCGGCGGTACCAGTTTTGATGTTCCTCTATCCGCTCACCATTTCCCTCATTTTCCTTACCTTTGGAAATAGCCTCTACGGCGGCGCCAGAAGTGTCTATGTCTGTGCCACCCTTCTGACTTTACTCCCCGCCCTCTACGATGGCTGCCATACCGCCGGACTATCCATGCCTGCGATTGACGCCCTCATGCAAGCGGTCCCCCTTGCTCATTACGGCTTGGGCTGGATCTGCTTCTTCGCCGTCGGTGTGATATTGGGGATGGTTGTGAAACAAGTGGGAAAACAGTAGAGATATGTTTCACGGGAAACATGGCGTAAAAGGGTATCCTCTATATACACTTTAATCTAACATCTTTACACCACCGCTTGTCACAAGGTTATTATTGTGCATATATCGTTATTTACACAAATCGTTGATTCCAAAGAAAAAGGGTTATAAAAGGTTATGTGAAAAACCGTCTTCTCATAACCTTCTATAACCCTTTTTAACCTTGTCACTTGCCAATAACAAGAGATGTTTCACAGCAGAAATCTGCAGAATAATAACCTTTGTGTGAAATGTTTCACGTGAAACATGACACAAACCAGTTGCAATTATTCCCCTTTCAACATTTCTTTCCATTCATCGGAATAGTCGCCGCGGTATTCTACCACTTCGGAGAGCGGTTTTCTTGGCATCGGTTTTACTTCTTTGTCGGTGTAGCCGAATGCAATGGCTGCTACCATTTCACCGCCTTCGCCGAGCCATTCTTTCAGTTCGTCGTAAGCGAAGAATACGTTGCAGGTCCAGAGGCTGCCGATGTGGTGTGCGGTAGCTTCCAGGCACATATTCTGGATGGCAGCACTGATGGACTGGATGTCTGCCAATTCCATCATGTACTGGTCAGACGGATAGGACTGTCTGTAATCCATGCCTTTGGTGTTCAGTACAAATACGATCACCGGCGCCTGTTCCAGGACGCGAGCGGTGTAGATCGCAGAAGGAATGAATTTTTCATAGCCTTTACTGAAAATAGCGGTTTCATCGCCCTTGCGGTTTCTCATGATGCCTTCTTTGAGCTTCTTCACCATGGCTTTTCTTTCCTGTCCACGAATGACAATGAATTTCCATGGCTGGGCATTCTTTTCAGACGGAGCCCACATACCAGCTTCCAGGATTTCATCCAAATCTGCCTGGGGAATCGGTTTCTGCAGGAAATGACGGATACTTCTTCTTTTTACAATTTCTTCAATCACTCTAAATTACTCCTCTATATACCAGTTGGCAGTTAGCTTGATAAATAATGGCAATGCTATTATTTTAAGGATTTGTGATAGCAGGTATGACTCCATTAGAGATTATAGGTTACTCAGGTTTTAGAGGTTACTAAGGTTTCTCACGTTTCTCGAATGTGCCAATCAACGCTAGCACTTTTATCTCATTCGGAGAACCTGAGAAACTTTGCCTCAAAAGAAATCATCCCATATTTCGCTTAACTTAACGGCATTGATAAATAATGGGGCCGATTCCAGGATTCTCCCCCTGGAATGGACAAGTAGGTCGCTAACCGCCTAAGATCACATAGATGTTATTATATGTAATTTTTGACAAGAAATCAAGAAGAAATATAGACCAGGAGTCAAAAAAGCAGTGAGAAGTGAGAAGTGGTGGAAGGGGCGCACAATTCATAAAGCGCCCCAATACCCCCCTTTTTATTTTTTGAGATGAAAATGGATAGAGATACGTTTCACGTGAAACATGTCTCTATCCATTTTATGTATTCGGCGAGCTATATAAAAAGGAATCTTGCTAATGGATGTTATCAATATAAGAGCAATGCGAGGGCTCGCCGCTACCATTCCTAATTCCTCATTTCTCATTCCTAATTTTATTAATGCTTTCCCCCACGCTTTCCGCGGTGTCCATCAGGTGATTGGCTTTTTCCAGGAGGCGATCCATTTTGTCGGAGTGATATTCTTCCACGGTCATGCCGTCTTGCAAGGTGCCGGAAGCCACATGTCCCCCGCTGATTTTGACAAAGTAATCTCCAATGACCCCTTGGTTATCGATGGTGAATTGGGCATCTTTGGGAATGGCGATTTCTTTTTTCATGGCCAAATGCACCACCGCTTTGCCATCTTCGATAGAAATCCGCTGCACTTTCCCAGCCGCCACGCCAGCATACATGACCTGATTTCCTACCTTGACACCCTGTACATTGGTAAAAATAGCCTGCACCTGATAGGTATCATTCCGCAACGCATGAAAAGGATTCCAGAAAAAAGCACTGATCCCCAGAAGGATACAGATTGCCATGGTACACAAACCGACTTTGGCTTCTTTAGACATGATTCTACCCATACCTTTCTCCCCCAAATAGAGCAAACGATACTCAAAGGGTTATTACTCTGCTAATTTCTTTTGACATAGAGATATTTCCGCCATCTGAAAGGTTATTATTCTACTGATATCTTCCCTCTAACATAGATGAATTGCCGCCAATCAAAAGGTTATATAAGGTCATGAAATGCTAATGGCATACCCTTTATACCCTTTTGTCTAGGGATAACTTTGCTATGTTAGTAAGAGTGAATCCGTAGAATTATAACCCTTTACATAGCGGCTTTTTTCTATGTTAAGTAAAGGCAATCAGCAGAATCATAACCTTTAGCGTCACGTTTCACGTGAAACATGACGCTATCCATTCTTCTCTTCAAAGAGCCCCTTCCTCAGGAAGGGGCAGGCCCGCTTGCGGGCCGGGGATAGGTCGATGAAGAAGAGTTGTTACACTAGCCGCCATAGCAGGACGCCTACATCACCAGGAGTCTTACTCTCTATATATCGCCAGTGCAAGCTATCCCCCCTGCCCCCCCTTCCAAAGGAAGAGGGTTTCCGCTACCATTTTTCGCTATCATCACATCTCAAAATATAAAAAGGGGCATTGGGGCCCTATATGAATTGTGGGCCCCTTCCGCCACTCCTCACTCCTAATTCCTCACTTCTCACTGCTTTTTCGCCACCGCCCCTACGGCGAGGATAATCAGTGCCATGCCGATCAGTTCCATCGCGCCGAAGGTGAGGCCAAAGATGAAGAAGGCAAAAATGATAGATGACAGCGGTTCCAAAGCCGCAATGATGCTGGCATCAGCCGGGGTGATGAATTTCGTGCTGCCCAGGTAGAGTACGAAGGAGCAAATGGTGCCAAAAATCACCACATAGAGGAACGCCGCAGAAACTGCGGTATCGATGGTGCCGGTGAAGAGGCTGCCCAAAGTTACCGGTGCCATCACGAGGCCCGCAATAACCATGCCCCAACCTACTACGAGCGGAGCCCCATATTTCTTGATAATAGAAACAGGCTCGACGGTATATAGCGCACAGGCCACTGCAGCTGCCAAGCCCCAGAAAAGGGCTTTTTCTGAAATGGCCAAAGCGGAAAAATCGCCTTTGGTAGCAATGAGCACCGTACCGATAAAAGCAAAGGCGGTACAAAATATTTCTATCCGCCTGGGCCATCGCTTCTCGGACAGACAATTCCAGAAAATAATCAAAATAGGCATCAAGTATTCCAGCACTGTCGCCGTAGGGGCATTGCTGTACTTGATAGAGGCGAAATAGCCGTACTGGGTGCCCAGCATCCCCAGGGCGCCAAAAATCACAATCAACATTCGATCTTTTTTGTCTTGCCAGATGTGCCAAATGTTTTCTCCCTGCATCATGGTGATCAGAAGCAACAAAATGCCTGCGGAAAGCAACCGACAAAACGTCAGCCACTCCGGCGCAATACTTCGTTCCACCAACAGATATTGTCCCGCAATCCCACTGGATCCCCAGAGAATGGAACCAATAGCTGCAAACAGAATCCCGCGATTTCGTGTATTCATGATTTTCCTCTCTTGTCTATTTTTTCTGACTCGTGTTGTATGAGTGCGTAGTGAGAAGTGCGTAGTGCGTAGTGCGTAGTGAAGGAGGGGGCGCACAACTTATAAAGCGCCCCCATCCCCCCTTTTATAAAAATAATTATCATGGGTTGCTACTTATTTTAGCATAGAGCGAATTAGTTCTGTATTCCCAATTTTATTTTCCCTATGTTTCACGTGAAACATGACGCTATCGGTTTCACACATCCGGCGAGCTATATAAAAAGGAATCTTACCAATGGCATTTAACGACATAAGAGTAATTCGAGGCACTCGCCGCCACCACTCCTCACTCCTAATTCCTCACTCCTCACTAAAAAAAGCCGCTCACCAGAAACATGTCTGACAAGCGGCTTTTCTCACATAGAGATTATTTCCTATCGCCAAAAATACGGAGCATGTAGAGGAAGAGGTTGATGAAATCCAGGTACAATGTCAAAGCTCCCATAATGGCCAATTTCTGCCCTTCGTCGGTGGCACGGGCGTTGTAGGTGTAGGCCAGTTCACGAATTCGTTTCGTATCATAGGCAGTGAGACCTACGAAAATCAAAATGCCAGCGTAGGCAATGATGGTCTGCAGCAAGGTGTTGTCCATGAACAGGTTCACGATGGTGGCAACGATGAGCCCAAAGAGGGCCATGAGGCAAATATTTCCCATCTTGCTCAAATCCGCTTTGGTCACATAGCCATAGACGGACATGACACCGAAAGTGCCGGCAGTGATGAAGAACACGCTGGCAATGGATGTCATGGTGTACACCACGAAGATGGATGCCATGGTGATACCGTTCAGCACGGAGTACACCAGGAACATGGCAGCCACTTTTTTGAGGGACATCCGGCCTACCGCGGACGACAGGTGCCACACCAGGGCCACCGTAGCCAGCACCAGGCCCCACATACCAAATTTACTGGAAAATACCAATCCCAGAAGCAGCGGACTTCCCGCTACGGTGTAAGCCGTGAATCCGGTGATCACCAAAGCAATCGCCATCCAAGCATACACATCCCGCATAAGACCCGGCATATTGATAGAAAATACGCTGTCCCGCTCTGCGGTCATTTCATTATTCCAACTCATAATTCATTCTCCTTTCATTAGGGGAAATATACATCCTCTTCATGATTCTATTATATCATAGGTGGGATAGGGATTAGGATTCTGGATTCCCATTTTTGCTTTTCCTCATATTTCATGTGAAACATAGAGACAAAGGTTAGCCCTTCGGGCAGGTTATCATTCTACTGATTTCTTTGTTCTAACGCAAAAGGAAAATCGCTAGCTACAAGGTTATATAAGGTTATGTTATAAGCATTTTATAACCTTGGCCCCAGGCGGTACATTTTTAGTGTTCGACAGAACGTGTCTGTAGAATAATAACCTTTCAAATAGCGGCACATGCTCTATGATAAAAGAAAGCAATTAGCTGCATGATAACCTTTTTATACTCATGTTTCACGTGAAACATGGCGCTATCCAACTCACGTCAGTAGAACCTTATGACAGCGATGTCATCTCTTTGTTTCTCAACCCGCAATCGCTCCAACAGAACCCTTTGATAGTAGTTTCATCTCCCTGTTTCTCAGCACATAACCATCCCAACAGAACCTTTTGACAACCAATTCCATCTCACTGTTTCTCATCCGCAATCGTTCCAACAGAACCTTTCACATGTATTTCATTTGCTTTTCTATGCCTCTCCCCGTTATACTAAAACCAAGGTGGTGATCCTATGCATATCCTTCAATCCGCCGACATCGGCATTTTATACGCCATCCAGGACTGGATGCGCAGTGATTTCTGGACCGGTATTTTGAAATTCTTCACCCACTTGGGCAGCGGTGGGCTCTTTTGGATTCTGATTTGTCTGTTGCTCCTGGCGTTTCGGAAATATCGACACATCGGTTACCGTGCGGCGGCTTCTCTCCTACTGAGTGCGTTGCTGGCCAATGTGATTTTGAAACACTTATTTCTCCGGCTCCGTCCATTTTACACCTACCCCGACTTGGTGCCGCTGACCTCTCCGTCGTCGCCCTATTCCTTCCCGTCGGGCCATGCGTCCTCTTCCTTCGCCGTGGCGTTTCTTCTATGCATGTATCTTCCCAAGAAATACAGCGTCCCCGCCCTAGCCATCGCCGCCGTCATCGGATTCTCCCGCATGTACCTAGGCGTCCACTATCCATCGGACATCCTAGCCGGCATGGCAGTGGGAGCCTTCTCCGCGTGGATGGCTGACGGGCTGATTTCCTGCTTACAAAAGTGGCATGTTTCACGGGAAACTTGAAAGGCAATGAGGAATTAGGAATGAGAAATGAGGAATGGTGGTGGCGGCGCATATCATTTGGAAGCGCCGCAAAGTATATAATAAAAGGTTATTATTCTGCTGCATTCGGCTTTCTAACAATTCATAAAAACCGCTTATCACCGGGGTAAAAGGGGTATATAAGGTTATGAAACTTTCGCTAGCCTCATAACCTTATATAACCTTTATAACCTTGTGACAAGCGGTTTCTTTCATTTGTCAGAGAATCGAATATAGCAGAATAATAACCTTTCCTGTCATGTTTCACGGGAAACATGCTTCTAGCCGTTTCATGTATTCCTTACTGCCTTTATCAATCTCTCACTTCAATAACTTCGGATTCATCTTTTCTTGCCAGCGGGCAGGGGTTGTGGTTCGGATAGCCGAAGGACATAGCCAGGACCATTTCTCCTGGTTCGCCAATCCACTGTTTCAGTTCGTCATAGGCGAAGAAAATATTTCCAATCCACAGGCTACCGATGCCCATCGCCGTAGCCTGGAGAGCCATGTTTTCTGCGGCAGCACCAATGGCCTGCACGTCAGACAGTTCATGAATTTTTTCTGCCGGGGTCCAATGATCCATCAGGGAGCGGCCTTTCGGATTCACTACCATGACAGCAATCGGTGCTTCTCTCATGCATTTCAAAGTGAAACGGGCATTGACGTACAATTCCTTAGTACCAGCCAGGACACCTTCGCCCTGTTCGGACCGTTCGATGCCTTTTTCCATCAGATCCAACATTTCTTCCTTGCTCTGGCCCTTCACCACAATGAACTTCCAAGGCTGACGGTTCTTTGCCGACGGCGCCCACATGCCGGCACGGAGAATTTCTCTCATATCCACTTTGGAAATGGGATTGCTCTTAAAGAAACGGACACTTCTTCTTTTATACACCAAGTTGTTTGCAGTAATACTCATGGGATTCATCCTTTCTATCATTGGTTAACAGTTTATGGTTGACAGTTAACAGTTTATGGTTTCACACTTTTCTTATTATACTCTTTTCTATTATATAAAGGAAACTGGGAAAAGGGTATTTTTCTGCAGATTCCACCTTCCTCACACGAAAAGTTTACCGCCTGTGTCCAGGTTATAAAGGGTTATAAAAGGCTTATGTCATAACCGTTTATAACCTTTTAACCAGCGATGTACTTTCCATGTCAAGAAAAAGAAATGAACAGAATCATAACCTGCCCGAAGGGCTAACCTTTACCACAATGTTTCACGTGAAACATGAAAAAAGCGAGAACGGGAATCCAGAACCTTTAAGGAAACGCTGATTTAATCAGTGTTTCCTTAAATCCATTTGCTTTTTTCATACCAATTCACTACACTAAGAGTCACAGAAAGCACAGTTGCTGCGTTAAGTCCAGCAAAATGACACTGCTAACGTCTACAGGCACAATCGAGAAACCTGAGAACCTTGAGAACCCTTAGAACCCTGAGCCACCTGTAACTTCCAACGGCATCATGACTATTAATGCCAATCCTTAACCCAGCAACACAATCAACGAAAGGACGTGATACTATGCCGCTCGTTGCAGCAGGATTATTTCCCCATCCGCCGGTGATGATACCGGAAATCGGCGGAGAGGATTCATCAAAAGTCAGGAAAACCATAGAGACCGTCAAGACCGCCATGGAGCAGATCGTTGCAGAAAAGCCCGATACAGTGGTGGTGATGTCCCCACATAATTTGTGTTTTTCCGATGGACCATCACTGCTGATGGCGGAAGAATTATGTGGTAACATGGGAGCCTTTGGTCATCCTGATCTCTCTATGGCGCTACCAGTAGACCAGGAGCTAGGGACCCTCATCAGCCAAAAAGCGGCTCCGCTATATCATTGGCACCAGGTAGACAAAGCAGAAGCCGCCCGCTATAAAAAGCCTCTCCAAATCGATTGGGGCAGTTTCGTCCCTCTCTACTATCTCCTGCAAGCAGGATTTCAAGGAAAATTGGTTTTGCTGACTCCCGATAGTACAAAAGGAGAAGCCTCCTATGCTCTAGGTGCGATTGTGAGCTATGCCGCCCAGAAATTGAATCGTCGGGTGGCCCTCATTGCCACCGGTGATTTATCTCATAAATTGACCCCCGATGCGCCTCACGGCTATAGCCCCAAAGGAAACGACTTTGATGAAATCATTGTGAATGCTTTGTCTCATCGAAATAAAGAATCCCTGGACCAACTCTCCTCTTCGCTTTTACAAGAAATCGACACCTGCGGGTTGCCTTCAGTGTATTTCCTTCTAGGTGCTTTAGGAAATACGCCGACTAAGCAGCCGCTGCTGTCCCATGAAGGTTCCTTTGGCGTGGGCTATGGTGTAGCGCTCTATGTACCAGAAGGCCTGGTGCCCAAAGAAGAGCCGATCCCTTCTCCCTACGTAGCCCTAGCCAGAGACGCCATCGAACATTATATTCGTACCGGCCGTTTCCTTCGTGTCCCCCAAGAGCTACCGCCCGATCTGCGCCGCCCCGGGGCCGTGCGAATTACACTGCGCGAATTTGGTGCCATTCGCGGATACGCATACACCGTTCATCCCCAATACCACAGCTTGGCAGAAGAAATCATTCACGTCGCCAAAGCTGCTGCCACAGAAAATCCACCCCATCCCCCTGTCACCGCTTCTGAATTGGAAGATTTGGATATTGAAGTAGAAACTACAGGGTTCTCAGACCCCAATTAAGGTTTGAGGCAATTGGTATGATTCTGTTAGAGATTACAGGTTACTCAGGATACTCAAGTTGCTCATGTTTCTCGAACGTGATAATAGACGCTAATGATATCATCGTATTCGGAGAACCTGAGCATCCTGAGTAACCTGACCTCATTAAAAATGTTTCACGTGAAACAATATCTAAAGGTTATTATTCTACTGCATTGTATTTCTAACATGGAAGAATACCGGTGAGTGAAAGGGTTATAAAGGTTATAAAAGGTTACATAAAAACGGTATTCCCATAACCATATATACCCTTTATACCCTTGTCACCTGCGGTCGTGGAAAATGTTTCACAAAAGAAATTGGTAAAATAATAACCTTAACAACTATCGTTTCCTATGAAGCACGACGATTATCAAAAAGGAGCAATATCATGTTGAAAAAATTGGAAAAGAAAATCCTTGAACACGCCAATGGTGGCAAAGGCCATCTGATTTTAGAACCTATCGCCACCCCGGACACCCTGCCTGCTATGGGTGACCACTGCCGTCTTTACGTAAAAGCCACCCTGGAAAAAGGCTGCTCCATGGGCGTCCACCAGCACCAGGGCGATGGTGAAATTTACTACATCCTCTCCGGCAAAGGCCTGTACACCGACAACGACACCACCTACGAAATGGGCCCCGGCGATGCAGCCTTCTGCAAAAACGGCGACCGCCACGGCATCGAAAACATTGGTGACGAAGATCTGGTATTTATGGGACTGATTATTTATGATAAATAAGATGGTGGGTCCGCTAGAGTCATGTTTCACGGGAAACAGACGCTAAAGGGTTATACTCTGAGATTTCGTTTTTATCACATGGCAAGAAACGGATTACCTCAAGGTTATAAAGGTTATAAAAGGTTATTGTTTACCGCAGGAAGCACATAACCTTTTATAACCTT
>SAMEA104315429__coassemble_1061_pt1 | contig 14530 bp, 12 predicted proteins | sample SAMEA104315429__metabat2_low_PE_029 | metagenome-assembled genome bin SAMEA104315429 (sample SAMEA104315429) | gut metagenome | biome: Monkey gut; feature: monkey-associated habitat; material: faeces | place: China | collected 2013 | reverse complement strand
GTCCCAGCACATCCCCAGCGGTCATGACAGACAGCTTATCATCGGGCAGTTCAAGCCCGCCGGATAACAGGCCATTGATGAGAGTCACCGCACCAGCGGTAGGATTTGCTGTGCAAGGAATATGGTATTCTGAAAGAATCCCTTCGATTTCTTTTCGTTCCGACGGTCGAGGTGTCAAAAGGAGGCCGGTCCATCCCCGTTCCAACATATGACGGGTATCTTCAACGAAAATAGGAATCTGCCGCTGGTAATTCGTCATGGTGATACCGTTCCAGCTGTAATCCTTATCAAAAGTAAATCCTGTGAGCTTTCGTTTCAGAAGCACCAGCGCCAGTTCTTTGTGGCCCGCTTTTCTTCCTAATCGGATGGTTTCGCCCCAAGTGAACGCTTTCTCTCGATTGGCTTTTTCTTCTTTGAAATATTTCCTGAGTCCCTCTTCATTTCTCTGGGGTTCATCATAGAGAATAAGTCCCCGTTTCATGTAAGAAGTGAGCACCGATTTCTTTTCCCCTTTCACAAAGAGAGGGAAAATGGTCTCCTCCTGCTTATCAGAAATAGAGCGCTGGGTATCTTCATCAAAGAGACGCAAGCTATCCACTTCATCGCCAAAGAATTCGATACGCACCGGATGCTCTTCATTGATAGGGAAAATATCAATAATATCCCCGCGGACCGCAAAATGACCGCACCGTTCTACCTGGTCCACCCGTTCATAGTGAAGAGAAACCAGTTGTTCTAAGAAGGATTCTCGCTCTATTTCCTGGCCCATCTGAATGGTAAGGCTGCGATCCATCATATCCGCCGGAGATACAATCTTCTGCGCCGCTTCCACCGACGTGGCAAGTACCACCAGTGGCTTTTCCGACAACAAACCCCCTAAGGTCCGCATCCGTTCCCGAAGTCGCTCGGTGCTGGTAAAGGTCACTTCCACATCTGCTTCTTCCACGATAGGGAAAGACAGGACAGAAACATCCGGTGCGAAGAAGGCCAAATCTTCTTCCCACCGGAATATATCCTTCTGGTCTGGTACAATGATGACCGCCTGTTTCCAGGTTTGTAAGAAAGAAGCCGCTGCCAGTGCTTTCTGGGAGCCACTGATACCGGAAATACATTCCACTTGCTTCCCATCGGAAATGGCCAGCTCTGTGTCTAGCTTTTTCTGTAAGTTTTTCGCTATAGTTGGCCCCATATGATGGTCCAATGCAAAGGGCGCTTCTTTTTTCTTTTCGCTAATATCTTTCCCTGCCTTGGTTCGGACATTGGCAATCATTCGAACAGTTTCTGCCATCACATTTCTCCTTCCCAAGAATAGGTGGTACGCTCCACTTCTTTATATCCTTGCAATTCCATAATGCGCTGATGGATTGACGTCCCTTGAAAAGAAAAATCAGGAACCATATCTTCCATAGGAATCAGCACAAAAGGCCGCTCCCAAAAATAAGGATGCGGCAATCGCAATAGTTCAGATTGTCTCTCAATGGACCATCCATAAATCATATCCAAATCCAGCGTGCGAGGCCCCCAGTGAATGTCTCGTTTCCGCCCAAAGACCTTCTCCACGTCCAAAAGGAAATGCATCAACGCTTCCGGCTCTCCCTCCCAGGACACCAGAATCGCAGCATTGAGAAATACCGGCTGATCGGTCTTCCCCCAAGGAAGAGTTTTGTAAATGGATGATTTCTGTAAAATTTTCAGTGTATTGTTTCCCTCCAACGCCTTGGCAGCTTGCCGCAAGATACGTAGAGAATCCCCCTGGTTCGAGCCAAGGGAAATAATGTATTGATTTGTCATTTTCTTGTTTTATGTCTTTATATGTCTTTTACGTTTATTAAATGAGTGACTGGGGACTAAGCCCTAGAGATTCAGGAATATGATTCCGCTAGAGGTTACAAGTTACTCAGGTCGCTCAAATGTCTCAGGCTGCTCACGTTCCTCGAATGTGCCAATAGACACTAGCATTATCATCTCATTCGGAAAACCTGAGAAACTTGAGAGTCTTGAGCAACCTGAGAAACCTGTAATCCCTAGCCGCAATAACCACCATTCCCAACCATCAGTCTCTCCGCTTACATAATGTCACCGACACGTCGTCCAAAATGCCTGGAATTGGAGAGCCCGGTTTATGCACCGTGGTAACCACTTCTTCTACCAAAGGGAACTGGTCCATAATGTCATGATTGATAACTCCGACCAATCGTTCCAATAATTTATAAGGGCCCCCTTCCGCACGGCTCTTCACCAATTGGTATACCGCCACATAATTGACAGAGTCTTCCAATGCATCGGTTTCTCCTACTTTGGACAAATCCAATCGCATTTCCACATCGATATAAAACCGCTGGCCCAATTTCGTTTCTTCCGGTTCATCCCCATGATAGCCGAAAAAGGCCATGCGGGTGAGTTTGATCGTATCCATATTGTATTCTATTCCTTTACTCTAACATTTCATACTTAAAGGTTATTATTCTACACAAAGCAAAATTTTCATCTATTACAAATCCGCTTAGTAAAAAGTTATTGTTCTGCTGCTATCGCTTTTCTAACAAGACAAAATTTCCGCTAGTACAAGGGTTATATAAGGTTATGTAAGGGGTATAAAGGGGTATTGGGGCGCTTCCAAATTTTGTGCGCCCCTTCCACCACTCCTCATTCCTAACTCCTAATTATTTCGCAGTGCCTTCCACATAGTAAGTTCTCTAGCCGTCACCGGAACATTATGCACCCGGAAAATGGTACACCCACGATCGGCGCCCCAAAGGTTGACCGCTGCGGTGCCTTCATCTCTATCTTCTGCTTTGGGCAAATCCAGCAAGGTGCCAATGAACCGTTTCCGGCTCACCCCCAGAAGCCAGGGGCACGGGAATGCCTGGGTCAATTCTTCCAAGCGGGCCAGCACTTCCATATTTTGCTCTCCGGTTTTACCAAATCCAATGCCGGGGTCCAAAATGATATGTTCTTCCTTCACGCCAGCCTGCAAGGCGATTTCTATGGAGCGATCCAGGAAGTGTTTCATCGCTTCTATAATATCTTCCTTGTATTCCGTTCCATTCTGGTTGTGCATCAAAATCACAGGCACGTCAAAAGCGGCAGACACGCGAGCCATGCTGCCATCATCATACTGGAATCCCCAGATATCATTCACTATATGTGCCCCAACCTGGAGGGCTTTTTCCATGGTTTCATAATGGTACGAATCAATCGAAACAGGGACTGTACTCTGTGCTAGCACTTGGGGCAAAAACTGCATCAATCGATGAGTTTCTTCTTCCGCCGTAAGCTCCACATGGCCCGGCCGGGTGGATTCAGCACCCACATCAATCATAGCCGCCCCGTCTTGTATCATATCTTTCACATGGGGCAATGCTTTTTCTTCTGTATTCCACTGTCCCCCGTCAGAAAAAGAATCGGGCGTCACATTGAGGATCCCCATCACCAGAGGGGTATCTCCCAGTTCCAATTCCTTTCCATCTTTCCATCGGTAAGAACGATGCTGCCATTGTATGTGCATAATGTCCTCTTTTCTAAATGCCATTAAGTTAAGCAAACATAGGAAGATTTCTCTTGAGACAAAAGGTTCTCAGGTTGCTCAGGGTTCTCAAGTTTCTCAGGTTCCCCAAATGAGATAATAACACCAGCGTCTGTCAGCTCATTCGTGAAGCGAAGGAAACGCTGATTTAATCAAAGCATCTGAAATTATACCACTAACGCAAATTCTTAACTTAACAACATGGTTTTTCTGAAAATATGGTTTATAAATATGTCCTATTATATCACAAATTTTTCTAAAAAGTGATTGGTTGCTAAGGATTAGGAACGCTATTACATAGTAGGTGGTCAATCATTCATATAACTTGTATTTTTTGAGTAGTATTGCATAATTGTACGAATGTATAGTGCACAGGTTTCTACAAGTTTTGGCAAGTATCCGTGCATCGATTTTATTTTTTATAAAAATTGGGTATTGGGGCGCTTCCAAATTTTGTGCGCCCCTTCCACCACTCCACACTCCTCATTCCTCACTCCTCACTTTTTCAACAAAAGCGAATTAATGACCAACCACTAGCCACTAATCCCTAGTCTACCAATCGCAAAAAAGCCAACAAAAAAAGCGGCTACCTAAGCCGCTTTTTTGTGCGAAAGAACCATTGAGGAGTATGAATTCTTCGCGACCGAATTGATAATCAGGGAAATAATCATCAATTAAGCCGAACAGGCATCCCTGTCCCATGGCATTTCCTCCATGTATCTCTATTATACATTTTTTTAGGAAAAAAGCTATAGAGAAAATGGAAAAGTTGAAAAAATAAAGTGTGATTGTGAAGCCAGGATGGGATACAGAAACAATGAGTTGAAACCGCTGGTGATTATAGGTTGCTCAGGTTTCTCAAGGTTCTCAAGTTGCTCAGGTTCCTCGATCGAGCTAATGACATGGGTGGCAAAGCTATAGCAAAATGGGTTTAAGGTTTATTTTCCGTGTTCATAACCTAAAAACAGCAGGTTTGAAAGTGTCATTGGTTTAAGGGTTTCAGTACAACCCCTAAACCTGAAACCATAGTGATAACGGAATCTTGCCTAAAGTGAATCACTGTGCTAATAGATACTAACGTCATCAGCTCGTTCAAGAAACCTGAGAAACCTTAGCAACTTGAGCTACCTAAGTAACCTGTAATTACCCAATCATCTTCTGCAATGGCATCACCATGCCTGCGGCGCTATCCAGCACTTGTTCCAATCCATGCATGATATCTTTCCAGTACAGCACATACATGGGATTCTGGTTTTCACCGTAGAAAAAGCGAAGGCATTCCTGGCTGCATGTATCGCCTCTTTCTTCTATGGTATAAATGCGGCGACTCCGGGCTTCGATTTTCATGAAATTGGCTTTCACATCCACCGTATAGGCCATAATTTTTTGCATTTCCAAAAGAGCAGCCCCCATCAGTTCCGACAGGGCACGGATTTCTTCTGGCATCTGCCCCACTTGTACAGTGTCAAGCAAGTACAATAGCTCTTTCAGCTGATTCACAATGCCATAGGCCTTTGTCATGAAACGCTCCGCTTCATGGATGCGGCTCGTTTCTTTATAGGCTTTATACATCTTTTCTGTTAGGCTGTCCATTTGGTCCCGACAATTCCGCTTCGCCGTAGAGACTCGATCTAAGCCTTTAGAAATATCCACAGTCCCCCGCAGGGCCCCATCGGCCACCTGCCCGGCTTCACACACTTCATTCATAAAAGAACGAAGAGATTCTAAAAATTTATCTTCTTTATTGCTCATAGGTATACCTCGTAAATAGGTTTCTCAAGTTACTAAAGGTTCTCAGGTGGCTCAGGTTAAATGAACCGTTTCCAGATTTCACCATTTCCCAATCCCCTATGTACCAAATCATCTTTATTGTATCATAGAACATATCATTTGCCATTAAGCAATGATAAATAAAATGTTATACTCAGGTGGCTCAAGTTTCTAAGGGTTCTCAGGTTCTCCGAATGAGATGATAACGCTAGGGAAACGTGAGCGGCCTTAGTAACCTAGAATCTCTTAGAAATCATACCTACTAACGCAAATCCATAATTAACCACATTGCCCTTTTCCTATCATTGGATATAATAAGAAGGAATATGACACGTAAGATATTTTAGTCAAAGGTTCTAAGGGTTCTAAAGGTACAAAGGGTTCTTAGGATTCTCGAATGAGCTAATGGATGCTAGTGTTATCATCTCATTCGAGGACCTTTAGAACCTTAAGAACCTTTGACACAAAAGCCTAATCCCCAATCCCTAGTTACCAGTCTACCAGTCACCAATAGTATCTACCAGCGATACATGAAATTTACTATATAAGGAGTTTCCATGAAACTATTTTCTCTATTTCCTGCTTTACAAAATAAAAATTATCGCATCTTCTGGGGCACCCAATGGGTGGCTCTGATCGGATTCTGGCTCCAACTGACGGCCCAGCAGTGGTTGGTCTATGAAATGACCGATTCGGCGTTTCTTTTAGGTATCCTATCGGCCTGTCAATTTGCGCCCAGTCTCTTTTTTACGTTGTTCACCGGTCTTTGGGTGGATACCCACAACAAGAGAAAAATCCTTATGGGCACCCAGGCTTGTTACATGCTGCAAGCCACTTTGCTAGGGCTACTCCTTTGGAGCGGACAGGCCACCTATGTATGGATTCTCTTTTTTGCTTTTTTCGTTGGTACCATTGATGCCTTTGATATGCCGGCCCGCATGGCTTTTATGCCGGAATTGGTGGGACAAAAGGCTTTGCACAGTGCCATCAGCTTGAATTCCGCCAATTTCAATATCACTCGTATGATTGGTCCTCTCCTGGCAGCTTTTCTGTTGGGCTATCTGTCGTATGACCATATTTTCTTTTTGAATGCCCTGTCCCTTCTTCCTATCCTCTGGGCCTACCATAAAATGCCTGTCAACTCTCCTGTACAAGCCATAAAAAAGAGCCGCCCTTGGGAAGAAATCCGATTGGGACTCCAGGCGGCGCGTCAAAATCCTATTATTTTCAAAAACTTATTGGCTGCCGGCATTGTAAGCGGCTTGATTCTAAACATGGGCACCTATGGTCCCCTCTTTGCCGATCGGGTACTCCATGCCGGTGTGGAAGGATTCGGTTCCATCCTGTTTGCGGCCGGCTTGGGCTCCATGATTAGCGGCATTCTATCGGCAACCGCGAAGAACCATTTATCCCAGCAGCACATTTTCATCGCCGGCATCCTTTGCGGGCTATTTCTTATGCTGGTGAGCTACATGTCCTACTTCTGGCTCGCCATGGTTCTCTTCGCCATCATGGGCTTTTTTGTCATTCTTTTCATCATCAACTGCAACACGGTCATTCAGATGGCTTCCCCTAAAGAATACCTGGGCCGCATTATGGGCCTCTACACCTTCGTATTTCTAGGGGTTGCCCCCTTCGGTTCCCTTCTGGTCTCTTCCATTATCGAACTCCTAGGTACCTCCCAAGGATTGCTGGTCACAGGAGCATTGGAAATCGGATTGCTGCTTTTGGTGATGAGGAAATAGTTAGCAGTTAGCAGTTAGCAGTTAGCAGTTAGCGGTTGACAGTTAACTGCTAACCGCCAACTGCCAACCGCTAACTATTTCCAATTAAATGCCGTTCATGATAAATCACCGCCGCTGCCAGGAAGAAGCAGAACGCGGTGGACCAGAACACCATGCCATAGCCGTAGTGCATGGCCAGCGCACCGGAAGCAATAGGGCCTGCCACGTTGCCCATGAGGGAAAAGCTGGTAGAAAAGCCCACCACCATGGTCCGTTTTTCAGGAGCCACAGAAGAAGCTAGAATCGTATTGGCTAGGGGCATAATGAGCCCCAAGGAAAAGCCCGTAAGACCACGCATGAGCCCCAATGTCCATACCGTAGGCATCAAGAATTGCAAAATGAAATTGAAACCCGTTACGATAGAGGCTCCAATCAAAATAGTCGTCATGGACCACCACTGGGTCAGTCGATGGACTTGAAGAGAGGCAGTCACACTGGTTCCACCAGCGATGAAAATAATAACACCTACAATAGAAGCCACCGCCATAGCTTCGCCGCCCATCATATCTTTGATATACAAAGGCAAAATCGGACCAATCCCGGTCATGCCACAATTACAAAGAAACTGCAGCAACACCATGAGCCGGATCACTGGATTTTTCATAAACGACTTGAGCTGGGTCATGAAGGATTCCCGTTTCGCAGGTGCTTTCACCGCGGTCTGTTTTGGCAATTTCGTCAACGTAGCAGCCAAACAAAGTAAAGCCAGCACAGAGAAAATAGCAAAAGGCATGCGATATCCCAGAAGGTCCGCAATCATGCCACCTGCCAGTGGACCAAACATGACGCCCATGACCATGGCGGCCTGAAAAACACCCATAGACCAAGTCAATTTTTCTTTCGGCGTCACATTCATCACCATGGACATACCGACCGCCACAAAACCACCGGACATGCCCTGCACCACCCGGAGCATCAAAAGCTCCATAGGCGTCTTTACAAAGTACATGGCGGCTATACAAATAGATAAAATCAGTAAAATCATGGACAGTGCAAACCGCTGTCCTTTTTTATCTGCCTCCATGGACCAAACCGGCGCGGCTAGGGCCACAAAGAAAGGTGTCACACCAGAAATAAGCCCCGCCCAGAAAGCCGCCTCCCCCGGGTCGGTTACACCCAATTCAGAAGTCAGAAACAAAGGGATAAAAGAAATAACCCCAATGATAGTGATCCCCGTACCGACCTGAATGGCCGCCATGGTATATACAATGGTCTTCCAATGCAAAGTGGAATCCCCCTCCTTCGCTTTAGTGAATGGTAAATAAATTTACACTTTAGCCTCGGTAAAGGTTATTATTCTGCTGCTTACCATTTCATACATAGCCCCATATAGGTGTGCGACAGGGTTATAAAAGGTTATAAAAGGGTTATGGGAATATCCTATGTGCATAACCTTTTATACCCCTTTATAACCTTGTCGTTCGCGGCGGAAGAAAGTGTTTCACAGAAGAAATCAGAAGAATAATAACCTTTATACGTCGTTTCACGTGAAACATAGTTATTAATCGTCTATTTGTGTTAACCCCTACTATTCCAAATCAAAAGGGATTAAGGGAACACTACATCTTCTCCCCCTAATCCCATGATATGACAAGCTGTTGGTTGTTAGTTGTTGGTCTTAGGTTTATATACCGCGTCCATCTATTCCAATCAGCCGTGAAGAGATCCTCATTGGTTTGAGGTTTACTTACTACTCTCAAACCTTAACCCCTAAACCAATGACACTTTATCCTTGGCTAGTTGCCGCTAACGAACTCGGCATATAAACCAACAACCAGAAACAAACAACAAACAACCAACAACAATCATTCATTATTTCTAATCTTCCGAATCGTTCCCGTCGTAGAATACCCATCCACGAAGGAGAGTATTTTCACTTCTCCTGCATACTGCCGGCCAGCCACTTCTTCTGGCTTATAGTCTCCCCCTTTGACGAGAATGTCCGGTTTCAAATGGGAGAGCAGTTCTTCTGGTGTATCTTCCCCAAAGAGCACCACTTCATCGACGCAGCGAAGGGCAGCCAACATGAACGCCCGGTCCAATTCTGAATTGATAGGCCGCTCTGGTCCTTTGAGTTTCTTCACCGATGCATCGGAATTAAGCCCCACCACCAGATGGTCCCCCAACTGCCGGGCCTGCTGCAGGTACGTCACATGGCCCCGGTGGAGAATATCAAAGCAACCATTGGTAAAGACCACAGTCTCCCCATTGGCTTTCCACTGCTGGATTTTTCTTTCCATATCTTTCCAAGAAAGAGGCACATAGGATAACGTATCTTCCTCTTCAACTCTCCAAGCCTGCAGGAGTTCTTCTCGTTTCACCTGGTACGTACCCACTTTAGAAACAGCGATACCAGCTGCCCGATTTGCCAACTCCAAGGTGGTTTCCATATCCATTCCATCAGCCACAGCTGCTGCGGTAACGGCCATGACGGTGTCGCCTGCACCGGATACATCAAATACATCTTGTGCCACAGAGGCTTTATGAATGGCCCCCTGTTTTCCCAGGCAAGTGATTCCTTTTTCAGAACGGGTCACAAATACATGGGTCAACTGGTATGTCTGGCGAAGAGTCTCTCCGACGGTTTCTATGGGTTCATCTTCATTGGGAATATCCTGACCCGCACAATCGGACAATTCTTTCAGATTTGGGGTGATACCATAGGCACCTTCATATTTCGTCCAGTCGCTGCCTTTGGGATCTACCAGCACCGGCACATGATATTCTTTGGCTTTACCAATCACTTTCTGTGCCACGTCAGATGTAATCATGCCTTTCCCATAGTCCGAAAGAATGATGCTCCCCAATCCCTGTTTGAGTAAACGGTCTAGCCAAGTAAGTAATGTTTTTACATGTTCCGGAGAGGGAGATTTCTTTTCTTCAAAGTCCAACCGCATCATCTGCTGGCGAGCCCCTAAGATGCGCACCTTGGTGGTGGTCTGATAGTTTTCTTCTATCAAAATACCGGTACTATCGATGCCTGCCTTTTGCAGCAGTTCCTGGAGCAGTTTTCCGTTGCTATCATTGCCCCGCAAGCCGGCCCCGTACACATGACATCCCAAAGAAGCCAGGTTGGCTGCTGTATTGGCGGCACCGCCCAGCACATTTCTTTGGGATTTCACCAAATTGACCGGCACCGGTGCTTCTGGAGAAATGCGATTCACACTGCCGCTCACATAGCGGTCAATCATCATGTCCCCAATGACTGCCACCTGCATTTCAAGTATATCTTGACTAAGAAATCGTTCTCCGTCCCGTTTCATACTTACTCCTTATTTCTGATTCAACAAATACTGATATACTTCTCGCCGGCCCATGTTAAATTTAGCCGCAATCTTACGAGCCGCTTCCTTTTGTGGCATGGTTTTCGCCAAAGTCACCGCTTCTTCCTGCCAGGAGGAGCCATTTTCTTCTTCGTCCTGCATGGATTCATTCCAACCTTCCACCAGAATGACATATTCCCCACGAGGATCGTTTTCATTGAGTTCTTCCCGGAGTTCTTTCAATGTCCCCCGCCGGAAGGTTTCAAATTTCTTGGTCAATTCCCGGGCAGTCACTGCTTTTCGATCCCCCAGATACTTAATCAAAGTATCCATGGTATCTTTCAACCGGTGCGGTGCTTCATAGAAAATCAGCGTCACTGGCACGCGGCTCATATCGGTTAAGAGTTTTTTCTGCTTGGCCGTAATTTTCGGCAAGAATCCGATAAAAGCAAACTGCCGTGCATCCAAGCCAGACGCTACCAAAGCAGTCAATGCCGCATTAGGTCCTGGAAGAGGCACAATCGGAAGGTTGTCTGCCAACGCCAGACGAACCAAATGGGCCCCGGGGTCAGAAATGACAGGCATCCCCGCATCACTGACCTGGGCCACCGTTTTTCCTTCTTCCAGCATGGCAATGATTTTCGGCCCTGCTTCTTTTTTATTATGTTCATGATAGGATACCACATGGCCTGCAATGCCCAGGTGGTCCAATAAAATGCGCGTATGCCGGGTATCTTCTGCCGCAATCACATCGGCGCCTTTCAAAATCTCAATGGCCCTCTCTGTGATATCCTGCAGATTTCCAATCGGCGTAGGCACCAAGTACAACGTGCCCGGCTGCAATTCACTCATTTTGTTTACTCCTTGATTACTACTGTTTTGAGTTAGTAGGTATGGATTCGCTAGTGGTTATAGGTTTCTCAGGTTGCTCAGGTTTCTCAAGGTTCTCAGGTTTTTCGAACGGAGATGATAACGCTAGCGTCTATCATCCACTCAGAATCCCCTTCCTTTGGAAGGGGATAGAACTTAAGCGTAGCGAAAAGTTCAGGGGATAGCTCGCTATAGCGGTATGAAATATGGATACCTCTACTTTTTTAGGCGCCCTTTCTAGCGGCTATCGCAACAACTCTTCTTCGTCTTCCTATCCCCCTGCCCCCCCTTCCTAAGCAATGCCGTTAAGCTAAGCGAAATATGCGATGATTTCTACTGATGCAAAGGTTACTCAGGTTTCTCACGTTTCTCGAATGAGCTAATGACGCTAGCGTCTATTGGCACATTCGGAGAACCTGAGAAACCTTAGAAACTTGAGCGACCTATCACCATTAGCGGAATCATACCTGCTAACTCAAATCCTTAACTTAACAGCATTACCCCTCCTAAGGAAGAGGGTAGATCTCAATAATACCGCTAATTTCACTAATCCCAGTCACTAGTCACCAGTCACGAGTCACTAGCTACCAACAACTATTTCCCATATATTTCCATCACTTCATCGGTATAGCTACCATCGCTATTGTGAAGCAACAGGGGCGGTTCCACGGTGAGTTCTGCGTGACCGCCGTATTTCCATTCTATCAGTACACGCACAGCGGTATGGCCTTTCCGGGCATAAATGAAACGCATCCGTTTCGGTTCCATGCGATATTTCCGTCCTATGGCAATCAAATCCGCCACCCGATCGGCCCGGTGCACCATAGCAAGGCGACCGCCGTATTTTAAAAGATACTGGGCGGTTTTGAAAACTTCTTCCAAGGTGGCATTCACTTCATAGCTGGCACTGGCGACCCCTTCGTGGACGCTCATTTTGCCGGTCCCCATTTCGCGATAGGGCGGATTGGCCAGGACCAGTGAAAAAGAGCCGGAAGGAAATAGGGTATTCACGTCCCGGTAATCACATTCCACCACGTGAATGACCTGGTCCTTCTGGTTGCCTGCCACATTTCTTCGAGCCAAGTCGGCCATGACTGGATTCACTTCAAAGGCGGTGATATCCCGTCCCCCCAGTGCAGAGACCAAAAGGGAAATCACCCCTGTCCCAGTGCCTAGGTCTGCGATTTTATCTTTCGCTTTTGGGGTCACGTAATGGGCCAGCAATACCGAATCGATGGAAAAGCAGAACTGGTCAGGCCGCTGGATGAGTTTCATCCCATCCCGAACCAAATCATCCAGTCGTTCATTGTCATGTACGTTCCACTCAGTCATTTTCCACCTGTTCCACCACATCCCAGGACAACGTCTTTGTTTTCTGTCCTTCTAGCTGCACCTTCACGGTGTGCTTCTGGGAATTGACATACAGTACCTGCCCGGCTCCTTCTTCGGTGATAACTTTCATGCCCACCCGGAAATTTTTCTTCTGATTCTGGGCCATCATGCAGCATTTCTTCCGCTTATGGTCTCCGGTGTACTGGTCATTTTCATAGCGCAAGCAGCACATGAGCCGGCCGCACACGCCAGAAATTTTCGATGGATTGAGGGACAATCCCTGGTTCTTTGCCATTTTGATAGAAACAGGCGCAAAATCTCCCAGGAACGTAGCGCAACACAAAGGACGCCCGCAAGAGCCGATACCGGAAACCTGTTTGGCTTCATCACGAACCCCGACCTGCCGAAGTTCGATGCGGGTATGGAACACCGCAGCCAATTCTTTAACCAGTTCACGGAAATCCACACGACCATCGGATGTGAAAAAGAAAACAATTTTATTTCTATCAAAAGTATATTCCGCCCGCAGAAGTTTCATAGGGCATTTGAACTTTTCTATTTTTTTCAGGCAAATATCAAAAGCAGACTTTTCTCTTTCCTTATTCCGTTCCAACTGGGCCATATCTTTCAAAGTGGCCTTCCGGATGACCGGCTTCATCGGATTTTCCTCATCCTGCTCCACATGGTCCGGCATGGTCACCACATAGCCATACTCCATCCCACGGGACGTTTCCACGATGACCCCATCATCCAGATGCAGTTCCAGCTGATTGGAATCGAAATAATATATTTTACCTGCCGGCTTAAAACGGACTCCTACAATTTGCTCCATTTTTAACTGCCTTTCCGAATATGTTCCAATTGAATCAGAATCATATCCCATATATTTTTCATATTAATATAACGAGAAACTGCTGTTTCTGCGGTTTTTAATACCTTAAGAGCCTCTTCACTGCGCCCCTCTGCCCAATGGCTGGCCAAAGCTTGTTCCCGACCTGCCACAGACACACAACGAGCCAGCGATGGATTTCCTGTTTCCGAAAGGACCATAATATCGCGCCCCACCAAAGTGATCCATCGCAGCATGCGGAGAAATTCCTCCCTCTCCTTCCACTCCTGGGACAGCTTGCTAAATGGCATGGCATCAAAAGTCATTGTTTCCCAAAAATGCATGGCCTCTTCCGGTTGAGAAACGCCGGTCTCATCACAAACTTCCAACGTGATTCCCGGATTTCCTTCCGATAGCTGAAATAGGGTTTTCGCATCCATGCCAGCAGGGAAGGTATACTTTTTCGGGTCAGATGCCATGAGTGCCATGAAATCCGGTTCCTTCAAAGGGAAAAAGGCAAATCGTTCCCCTCTGGAAATAATGGTAGGAAGCAAGGCGTGTAAATCATGGGTAATCAGAATGAAATGAATATTTCCCTCCGGCTCCTCCAAGGTTTTCAAAAGAGAATTGGCCACCGGATCCATCATGGTCTGTGCTTCATCGATGATGCACACATGGGGCTTCTCATCAAAAGAAGCCATGGCCTCCAGGAAAATACGAAACTGCTCGATTTTCAGCTCCAATCCCAAAGGTCGCAAGTACCATACCTGGTCATCGGCCATGGTCAGCACAGGCTCCTTCTTCGCTGCCGTTTCCTCCCAAGAAGAAACCGCCGCCCAGACTTTGTCTGTTTTCCCTGTCAATTCGCCGGCCAAATCCAACGCCGCCGTGGTTTTTCCCAATCCTTCATCGCCATATAAAATTAACGTATGAGGCAACCGGTTCTCTTCCAGCAGCCGCTTCCATTCTCTTTTTACCTTTTCCTGTCCATATAGATGAGGAAGGAAATCCGCCATACCCGTCGCCTCCCAAAGGTTGTTGTTATAAGTAAGTAATCATTCACTTACACTTGAAGAATGCATAGTGCTATTAGTCCCGCAACGGATTATCATACCATTAGTATTTTATACCGCTAGAGTTGCCCCCTCAGCCTTCG
>SAMEA104315429__coassemble_1023_pt1 | contig 15066 bp, 12 predicted proteins | sample SAMEA104315429__metabat2_low_PE_029 | metagenome-assembled genome bin SAMEA104315429 (sample SAMEA104315429) | gut metagenome | biome: Monkey gut; feature: monkey-associated habitat; material: faeces | place: China | collected 2013 | reverse complement strand
CTTGCATATATATTAGTATAAAACTAAATTATTTTGCAATCTTAGCTACAACGCCTGCGCCTACGGTACGGCCGCCTTCACGGATAGCGAAACGCTGGCCTTCTTCCATAGCGATTGGGGTGATCAGTTTAACTTCCATTTCAACGTTGTCGCCTGGCATGCACATTTCAGTGCCTTCTGGCAGCTGGATGTCGCCGGTTACGTCGGTGGTTCTGAAGAAGAACTGTGGACGATAGCCGTTGAAGAATGGGGTATGACGGCCGCCTTCATCTTTGGTCAGTACATATACCTGAGCGGTGAATTCGGTATGTGGATGAACGGTGCCTGGTTTAGCGAGTACCTGGCCACGAACGATGTCTTTACGGTCGATACCACGGAGCAGTGCGCCGATGTTATCGCCAGCCATAGCCTGGTCAAGGGTCTTTCTGAACATTTCTACGCCGGTTACTACGGTTTCGGTTGGTTTATCCTGCAGGCCTACGATTTCAGCTGCGTCGCCAACTTTAACGGTACCACGTTCTACTCTGCCGGTAGCTACGGTGCCACGGCCGGTGATGGTGAATACGTCTTCGACTGGCATCAGGAATGGTTTATCGGTGTCACGTTCTGGGGTTGGGATGTAGTCATCTACAGCCTGCATCAGATCGCGGATCTTCTGTTCATCTTCTGGGTTGCCGTTGAGAGCACCGAGAGCGGAGCCAACGATAATCGGGGTGTCATCGCCTGGATAGTCATAGGAAGAGAGGAGATCTCTGATTTCCATTTCTACGAGGTCGATCAGTTCCGGATCATCTACCTGGTCAGCTTTGTTCAGGAATACAACGATAGCCGGTACACCTACCTGTTTAGCCAGGAGGATATGTTCACGGGTCTGCGGCATTGGGCCGTCAGCTGCAGATACTACGAGGATTGCGCCGTCCATCTGAGCTGCGCCGGTAATCATGTTCTTTACATAGTCAGCGTGCCCTGGGCAGTCAACATGTGCATAATGACGGGTAGCGGTTTCGTATTCAACAGTGGATGTGTTGATAGTAATACCACGTGCTCTTTCTTCTGGTGCTTTATCGATGGAAGCATAATCCAGGAAGTTTGCGCCGCCCTGTTCGGACAGTACTTTGGTAATAGCAGCGGTCAGGGTTGTTTTGCCGTGATCGACGTGACCAATGGTACCAATGTTAACATGCGGTTTTGTTCTTTCATAATGAGCTTTTGCCATTTCTGTCTTCTCCTTACATAAAAAAGAATCTGCAAAAATAGATTTGCGCTTATTTCATTATACATTGAAAGTAAAGTAGAAACAAGAAATATTCAATAAATTTTATATCTTTTTATCTTGGTGACTGGTAGACTAGTGACTGGTGACTGGTAGCTAGGGATTAGGCGTCAGCAGTTAGCAGTTAGCAGTTAGCAGTTAGCAGTTTACAGTTTACAGTTTACAGTTTACGGTTTACGGTTTACGGTTTACGGTTTACGGCTTACGGTTAGCATTCATCAATAAAGCACATGAAAAAAGAGCCCTCATTTGAGAACTCTTTTTATCGTGGTTTGGTGGCGGCTCAGAGATTTGAACTCCGGACACAACGGGTATGAACCGTTTGCTCTAGCCAACTGAGCTAAGCCGCCATGGAGCTGATAACCAGGATTGAACTGGTGACCTTATCCTTACCAAGGATACGCTCTACCAACTGAGCTATATCAGCATATCTATATATAGGAAATGGATTAACATGGTTGCGGGGGTAGGACTTGAACCTACGGCCTTCGGGTTATGAGCCCGACGAGCTACCAACTGCTCCACCCCGCGATAATGATGGTGGGCGGAATAGGATTCGAACCTATGAAGGCAAAGCCGGCAGATTTACAGTCTGCTCCCTTTAACCACTCGGGAATCCGCCCATATGGAGCTGGCAATAGGACTTGAACCTACGACCTGCTGATTACAAATCAGCTGCTCTACCAACTGAGCTACGCCAGCATGTCAGCGACTTGATTATCATATCATGTCATCAGCTTTTTGTCAAGGACTTTTTTCAACGTTTTTTCAACATCTTGGAAAGTTGTTTAACGCTTCGTAGGTGCGTCCTCATCACGGTTATAGATTATAGCATGGACTTTCGCATCTGTCTAGTACTTTTTTGAAATTTTTTGAAATATTTTTATTATCAGTGACTAGTGACTGGTGACTGGGCCACGTTTTTCCTAGTCCCTAGTCACTAGTCACTAGCTACCAGTCACTCATCTGTCCGACTAGCCAGTGGTGTGTCCTGGGTCACGTCGCGATTCAGGACCTTCTTGGCTCCTTTCAGGAACTTAGGACGAGGGATCAGAACAATATGACCACAGCCGCAGCATTTGATACGCATATCGCTTCCCATCTGCAGGACTTCCCACTCCTGACTGCCGCAGGGATGTTTCTTTTTCATCTGTACGATATCGCCAATACGAAATTGAATGAATTTCATAGTCTGTCTCCTTACTATCGTATTTTTTATATGTGTCATTATACAACAAAAGAAATAGGATTCTCAAGAACACCGCATAAAAACTTCCAACAAACCATCATACATCACCTTTTGTTGACATAGTTAGAAGTTAGAAGTGAGAAGTTAGAAGTGAGAAATGGTGGTGGCGGCACACAACTTATATAGCGCCGCCAATTCATTATATAAGGGTATTACTCTGCTAATTGGCTATGTTTCACCAATAGAAGATACGGCCTTTCAAAGAGTTATGAAACTAAGGTCACAGCATAACCCCTTTTAACCTTTATAACCTTGACTGCGGCAACATAAATCAATATGTTTGCTATCGAAAGCAGCATAATAATAACCTTTATATTTCTGGGGCGCTATATAAATTTGATGCGCCCCTTCCACCATTTCTAACTTCTAACTTCTCACTTCTAACTTCTCACTGCTTTTCCGGTACCATCATAAACACCAGGGGCATGCAAGCGGCTCCTGGGGGCATCATACGGATATAAAGATCCTTTCCTGCATCCCATGTGCCTGCTTCTTGCCAGGTATCAAAATCACCACCGAATCGTTTGAGACGATTGACGTCGGTTCTATAGACTCGCATCAGTTTCGGGTTCTGTCCCACTTCTAAGCTGCCAAAGTAGTAGCCGCCCAAACCATTCATATAGAGTTTATATTTCCCGCTCCCTTTGGAATGAAAGGTAATATGGTACGCAATCCCGTAATCTCCTGTATTTTCGCGTTCTACGTGACTGATTTCATCTGGTCCTTTTTGGAAAGACAAGGAAGAGTCATCGCCGCCCAGTTTGAGCATGGCCGCTCCTTTGGCAAAATCCCACTTGTTTTTATTTTCCATATATACATCACTGGCAAAGGTGCCTCGCATTTCATGGCTATCGGGCAGAAGCATCATGGCCTGGTCTAGTGAATGTTGCAAAGCATCTCCATTGTCGTGGGGCAATATAGCCACCCCAAAGGAAACTGGTTTCTTTGTTTCCACTTCTACAATACCACTCACCAGATCCTCTTCTTGGATTCCCATTTCATCATCGTCCCAGATGACCGTTCTTTTATTGGCTCCTAAGGTGACTTTCTGTACGTCCTGCTTAGGCTCCATAATTTCCCGATAGGACAGGGTGCTGCCGGTGGGGTAATAATCACTGCTGGCATCGCCCTTGATGGCCCGTGTGACGGAAATATCCTGTTTCTTGTCGCTCTTGGCATAGACTAAGACCCGAGCCGGACTACCTATCTCATTGACATGATAATAATAGATGCGTCCTTTTCCTTGTTTGACCGTTCCTTCATAGAGGACTCCAGGTTCTTGTGCGTATTCTGGACAATCGGAAAAAATCAGTGTCCCTTCCTTTTTGGTCGTGTCCAGCTGCACCTGGGTGTAGTTTTCTTCCCAAGGAGAATAAGCGGATGTTACATTGGCAACGGTGCAAAAACAAAAAGCTGCCAGGCAGCTTCGGAGTAATTTCGTATATTTCATTGTACCTCTTCTTTCTAATATATAGTGACAGGTTGCTCAAGTTTCTAAGGTTTCTTAGGTCGCTCAGGTTCTCCGAATGTGCCAATAAACGCTAGCGTCATTAGCTCATTTGAGAAACGTGAGAAGCCTAAGTAACCTGAGAAGCCTGCGTAACCTTTGCATCAGCAGAAATCATCGCATATCTCGCTTAACTTAACAGCATTGCCGACAGGGGAGCCAAGATGCTAGTGCCAGTCACCAGTCACCACCATTATACTTCCATTTCGGCTACCATGGCTTCGATTTTTTTGAATCGGTGGGCCAGACCGGATTTGGTGATACCGCAAATTTGTGCCAGTTCGGATAAGCTGGCATTGGGGTTATTCATGCGGACTTCGCAGGCTTCTCGAATTTTAGGCGACAGCGATGACAGGGTTTGCCGCGCCAGGAGCTGTTCTACCAGGTGGGTTTGCCGCACCGCTGCATCTACGGTTTTCTGCAAATTAGCAGTTTCACAATTGACTTGCCGATTGACCCGATTTCGCATATCTTTCACCACCCGCACGCTTTCAAAGTCCATATAGCTCTGGGTAGCGCCTACAATTTGAAGAAATCCCGATACGTCATCGCCATCTTTGATATACACGATGTAATCATTTTTACGATCTGTCATGCGGGCTTTCATTTTGAAGCTTTTCATGGTTTTCACCAATTCTTCCGCAAAATGGGAAGACTGGGTCACCATTTCCAGATGGTAGTCACTTTGGGGACGACTGACGGAACCGCCACCGAGGAATGCGCCGGCCAGGTAAGCTCGCCGTTCTTCTGGTGTCTTCATCCGTTCCATGTCATCCACGCCCGCCAAAGGAGAAAGGCCCATGGTATTCAAAAAATCAAGCCCTTCTTTGGACGGCTGGACCATCAGGGTATATACATTTTTCTTTCTGAGCCGCCGTCCCTGCCTAACCATGGTAGAAGGAAGAAATCCGAAATCTTTTTTCAGATACACCAGCACTCTTCTGGCTACAGCACTATTTCCTGTAGAAAATTCCAATCCCCAACTGCCATGGGTGCCTGTAATAAAGGAACCGCTCATCCGAAGAAGCGCCAGCAGTTCCGCCCCGCGGCTTTCTTTGGTTTCTCTAGGAATGCGGGCCAATTCATTTTTTACCTGCTCTGTAAAAGACATCAGTGACTCCTTTTCAAATATTCTTCCATGGCTTCCGGAGGGATATTGGCTTGAAGCAAATTGCGAATCTGCTGAATTTCATCAGCCAGTACCTGGGTATCCTGCACGGCCCCACGGGACGTCCCCAATAGGTCCGCTTCAATCAAGGTAGCTCCCAAGGATTGTACTTTTTTCTTGTCAATTGTTACGGGAAACGCGCCGACTTGTTCATATTTCTTTAAAACATCCTGGTTGGGCATGGCTTGGTTCGCCAAAACGAAATCAATGACCCCGCCGCCAATGTGATCAATCAAGGCTTTCAAATGGTCCCCCACGGTATAGCCCGTGGTTTCCCCCGGTTGAGTCATAACATTACAAATATACATCACCGGTGCATCACTGGCACGAATGGCCTGTAAAATTTCCGGCACCAGCAAATTTGGAAGTACGCTGGTGTACAGGCTGCCAGGGCCTAGGGTAATCAAATCGGCTTTGCGGATGGCTTCCAAAGCGTCACCCACGGCCATAGGATTTTTCGGAATGGTAGACATATGGACAATCCGTACTTCTCTTCCAATTTTCTTTGGATAGTTAGAAATTTCCGATTCGCCTTCCACCACTTGTCCATCGGACATTTTAGCTTTCAGGCGCACTTTTTCTGCCGTAGCAGGCACCACTTGCCCACGGATATTCAAAACCTTACTGGCCGCTTCCAATGCATTCTGGGCATTGCCAAATTCTTTAATCAACGCTGCCAGAAATAGATTTCCCAAGCTATGACCAGACAGTTCCCCTTTCCCATCAAAGCGATACTGGAAGAGCTGTTCCAATAGAGATTCTTTATCTGCCAGTGCCACCAGGCAGTTCCTGAGGTCCCCCGGGGCAATGATTCCCATTTCCTCCCGAAGCCGTCCAGAAGAGCCTCCATCATCGGCTACAGTCACGATGGCCGTGATATTGGATGTTTTCTTTTTCAAACCGCGCAGCAACATAGAAAGGCCATGGCCACCGCCAATGGAAACCACCCGCATCCCGCGGGACAGTTCCATTTTGGAAATCAGACTTTTAGAAACTTCTTTCTGGTCCGGCGCAATGAGTTCAAAGAATCGTTTCACCAAACGTCGCACGCCGATTCCCATCATCCAAATTCCAAGGATAATCATCAACGTGCCAGACACAGCCAAAAAGGTATAGCTATAGCTTCCGGTCATCTGAAAAGCCAGACGGAGCATTTCTTCTTCCAAAACGCCCAGTATCTGGTAGTTCATAATCAGCGTCGCTCCAAAGACCAGGAGAATCAAGCCTATGGAAAATAGAAGCATCCACCGCTTGATGGCCAATCCTGGATAGAGCCATTGCAAAAGATGTTTCATGGCTAATCCCCCGCGATATCATTCACATCGTGTTCCACAGGATTTCTGTGCAAATCTCGATGTTCCACATTGACATGACCGTATTTATCTTTCAGATGCTTTCCTAACTTTTCTGTCACAAAGACGGAACGATGCATCCCGCCGGTACAGCCAATGGCGATGGTGAACTGGGTCTTTCCCACCACTTTGAACTGTTCCACATTGAAATCCATAAAATCATAGAGCTTTTTCAGAAAATTCTGTGTCACTGGAGACCGGCTGATATAGTCCGCCACTTCCTGCACCCGGCCAGTCCAGTGCTTGTATTTCGCCACGTAAAACGGATTGGGTAGGAAACGAACATCGATGACCATATCCGCATCGATGGGGATTCCATATTTAAAACCAAAGGAAAAGACCGTGATCTGCATGCCTTTGTCATCCAGCTTACCGCCAAAGCGGTTATCCATGTACCCTTTCAAGTCAGACGGCTTCATGGACGTGGTATCAATAATCAAATCTGCCTGGGCACGGACGCCAGCCAAAATTTTGCGTTCCTGGGAAATACCTTCCTGGATACGCATATTCTTTGCCAGTGGATGCTGCCGCCGTGTTTCCATATATCGACGCACCAGCGCTTCATCGGATGCTTCCAGAAATACCACTTCGTGCGGAATGCCCCGCTTTTTCAATTCATCTAAGGCTTGCGGAAGGGCATCGAAGAAAGAACCACCGCGAATATCGGTCACCACGGCCACATGTCGTGTATTGGATGTACTTTTCCAGCACAGGTCAGCAAAACGGACAATCAAAACTGGCGGCAGATTGTCCACGCAGTAGTAGCCCATATCCTCCAACTTCTGCATGAAATTGGTCTTACCGGCACCACTCATGCCGGTGATGATCACAAAACGAAATGTATTATTATCCATCTCTAACCTTCTTTCCGTCTACCCTATATAGCTATTTAATTCCTTTTCTTATCAATTTTAGTGAGGAGTTAGGAATGAGGAGTGAGGAGTGGTGGAAGGGGCGCACAATATTTAGAAGCGCCCCAATACCCCTTTTTTATATTGGTATTAAGTAGATTTGTACCTAAGGAAACACTGATTGACTCGTTATTTGAAATCAGCATTTTCCTAGGCCACTCCTAGTTTTCTCTTTTCCTTATAAAATTGCGGCGCTTTATAAGTTGTGCGCCGCCACCACCACTCCTCATTCCTAACTCCTCACTGAAATCGTTATGTTACGCTTCCCTATTAAGCACGTATGTTGAAACCGCTTTTGCTACTCCATCTTCGTTGTTAGATGCCGTTTCATGGGCAGCGGCTTCTTTAGCGCTGGCGGTGGCATTGGCTACGGCAAATCCCCAAGGGGTCATAGAGAGCATGGACACATCGTTATTTCCATTGCCAAAGGTCATGATTTCATCGGCCTGGATGCCCCATTCTTCTGCCAAAGACAACACCGCTTTTCCTTTCGAACATTCTTTATTATTCATTTCAAAGAAAAATGGCTTGGACTTCACTTGATTCACCAGGGAACCATAGGTCTCTTTCAGCACACTTTCAATGTGTTTCATTTTTTCCATATCATATTCGCAAACCAGAATCTTGGTAGGGCCTTTTTCTGGATGATAAAAAGCATCCCCGATAGCCTCGGCGGTGACACCGCACTGTTTTTCATAATTTCTGGTCCAGTCGTTCTTGGTATCTACATAGAGAGTATCATCGATGTAGGTCTGGGCATACCAGCCATGGTCCTTGATGGTCTGCAAAATCTGCCATGCCGTTTCCTTCTCAATCCGCACATTGCGAATCAGTTGTCCACTTTCGCAAAGGCCAGTGAGCGATCCGGTATAACAAATCATAGGCACATCGCCTAAACCAATAGCCTTCCCCCACGGACGGGCCGCTTGAAACATACGGCCCGTAGCGATGACGATTTTCACGCCCTGTTTCATGGCCTGCTGCAGCGTCTCTTTGGTGTAATCAGAAATAGAAATATCATCTCGAAGTAAAGTATCATCCAAATCAATGGCAATCATTTTGATAGAAGACATAGGTATGTGCTCCTTTCAGTGTTCTAAAAATAGTGCGTAATGCGTAGTGCGAAGTGCGTAATGGTGGTAGCGACGCACAACTTATATAGCGCCGCATCTTTTTATTTTATTATAACATATGAGAGAAACACCCGAGGACGTGGGTATGCTCAATAATCTCTTTTTCGTCACTTTTCATTTATATGGATTTTCAAAGGGGTATTATTCTGCTTATTTGTCTTATAGCATCTGTCCTGTATACCGCTTTATAAAGGGTTATTTATTCTACCAACTTTGATTGTTTCACCAAGCAAAACACCGCTAGTAACAAGGTTATAAAAGGTTATACCATACTCGATGAATAACCCTTTATAACCTTGCCTCTAGCGGTGTTTGACTTTTTGGAAATAAACGAAATTGGATAAAAGTTATTTTTCTTGTGTCACTTGTCACGCAATCCGATGGATAAAAGGTTATTATTTTGCTACTCCCGATTGCGTCACAATGAAAAATACCGCTAGCCACAAGGTTATAAAAGGTTACGCATCGAGTATGGCTTAACCTTTTTATAACCTTAATACTAGCGGTATCTCAAATTGTTACACAATCCAAATTAGTAGAATAATAACCTTTACCAATCGGTTCACAAAACAGGCGACTCAACCGGAAACACAAAAAGATAACCTTTATTCCTATCCGTTACCATTGCAATGACGCAGGCATATTATTTTGTATTTACCTCCGTAAACTGCCCATTTTCTACTTTCAGGAGAACTAGGTCCACTACGGGGTCACGTTTCGCATCGAATGTGAGGTCACCGCATACACCATGGAAGTCTTTGATTTCTGCCATGGCATCTCTGATTTTCTTATGGTCTGTGGTGGTGCCTGCTTTCTTCATGGCTTCCATGGCAATATAAACGCCGTCATAGGCACCAGCGGAGAACTGGTCTGGTGCATGACCGTATTTCTTGGTGAAATTTTCTACGAAAGCTTTGGTGCGTTCGCTATTTTTATGTTCCGACCACATAGCGGACGCATATACATTGTCTGCTGCCGCACCGGCCTGTTCCATCAAGCGAGGGGAAACGAAACCATTATCCCCCAGGACCGGCTGGTTCATACCCATTTCTCTCATTTTACGGAGAATCAGGGCCCCTTCCTGGTAATACCCAGCAATAACAACGCAATCGGGTTTCAGGTCGTGAATCTTGGTAACCTGGGCAGCGAAATCATGGTCACCATCGGCAAACGTTTCTGTAGCCAGGATATCTACGCCTTCTTCCTTCAGGGTTCGTTCAAATACTTTGTAAGCCGATACCTGGTGTTCATTGTTATTAGAATACAAGATGACACAATTTTTATACCCCAAGAGCTTGTGGGTTTTCTTGACCGTTTGGGGGATATTGGCCGATTCTGGGCTGGCATTTCGGAAAATATAATCGCCAATATCGGTGATTCCTTCGGCGGTAACAGCAGTTCCCAAGGTAGGCATCTGGGCTTTCTGAAGAATCGGGCCAGCTGCTTTCATTTCCCCGGACAAAGTCGGTCCGATGACAAGGGATGATTTGTTATTGATCAGCTTCTGTGCCGCACTGATGGCCTGCTGGGTGGCCCCTTTGGTATCAATGGTTTCCAGGTCAATTTTGAAATCCCCTTTGGCGTTGATTTCTTCTACAGCCAGCATAGTACCTTCCTGCTGTCCCAAACCATACGCCGCTGCCCCGCCGGAGAGAGCCGCAATGAAACCAATCTTCGCTGCCCCCGGTGCGCCGGAAGATACGGAAGATGCAGACTTCCCGCCGCATCCTGCCATGCCGAATGCCATAGAACCAATAAGTGCTGCCATGCCGATTGTTTTGATCATTTTTCTTGTATTCATAATTTGCCTCCTGAAGGTACGAGGCGGATATTCTTACAGGTTGCTCAGGGTGCTTAGGTTGCTCAAGTTTCTCAGGTTCCTGCTATCGTTAGTTTTCATTTGCAGATTTTCCTAATCCCTAGCTACTAATCCCTAAGATCGTATCCGCCGTTTGTTTTGTATGTCTATATGCCGATTGTTTACTTTTAAAGAAAATTGTCCCACCTCAGGGACTCGATGACCGATTAGATAATGGATATGGGTAAGCATTGTTGTTCTCCTTTTGAATCAATGAGTAATGAGCAATTAGAAATGAGTAATTGTGGTAGCGGTGCAGAATTCATATAGCACCGCTACATTTTAATAAATATGGGGGCGCTATTACATTTGATGCGCCCTTCCCCAATTACTCATTACTCTTTACTCATTGCTCATTATGAAATAAAAAACGCCTCCGCACCGAAAAAGATCGGTGCAGAGGCGCGTTGCGCGGTACCACTCTGGTTTATCACTTCTATGCTAAAGGTTATGATAGGTTACTCAAAATTCTAAAATTACTCAGGTTTATTTTTGAGATGATACTCACAGCGTCATTCTGCACAGGCAAGAAGCCTGAGAAACTTGAGCTACCTAAGTAACTTGAGTGACCTGTATCAGGCAATAAAAAAAGCCCATGACCGAACCATCGGACAAGGGCGCCTTGGCGCTGTACCACCCTGCATTTATAACTTTTAGCATTTCATCTCTATAACGGGGAGCTCCGCCGGACCTACTTGGTTCAACCCGGTGCTGTCAGGTGACACGTTTCATCCTCCGTACCGACTTTCACCATACGCCGGCTCTCTATGACATTGGTCTGAAACTTAATCCTGAGTCATCGCTTGTTTTGAAGTTGAACGTAGTATACAGGATAGAACCTGTTCCCGTCAAGAATTTTTTCTTTGTATTCCTGTTTGGCATAGGGTGTAGCTGGTTGTATCACATTTGGTTATGGTCGGTGACTGGGGACTAGTGACTGGTGACTCGTGACTGGGAAAAGGGGATTAGGGAAAATGTATAAGATCCCCTTCCTTTGGAAGGGGACAGGACGCGAGTGGAACGAGCAGTCCCAGGGGATAGTCTGCACTATCGAAATAATTCACCTGTGACACATACCATTAAGGCGTTCTGCAACGGCGGCTAAACAAACAACTCTTCTTCATCGGCCTATCCCCAGGCCCCTCAGCTCGCCTGCTCCTTCCTGAGGAAAGAACTCATTTGTCCATAATCTTGCTTTCACACAAACACCAAGTACTTATTTTCTGAACACAAATAAATGCTCGTGGGCAATGAGTAAGAAATTATATTTTACGCTGTTAGTTTTCCAAAAACCGGTAGCACGGCAGTTGTGTTGTGTTTTGACAATCAGTTCTTTCAAAGTAAATCCTGCATTCAGGAAAATTTGCATCACTTCAAAACTCAAAGGAATCATGCAACCTTTCTTCCGGGTATCCCCCATCAGAATGGCGCAGAATTTTCCTTTTTTCAGTACCCGATAACTTTCACTAGCTACTTTTTCCATTTCTTTCAAAAATGCATCGTGACCACAATGAGATAAATCAGACTCTATGTCTTCACTATAGCGAATGATATCTGCATAAGGCGGATGGGTGCAAACGAAATCCATATATTCATCGGGGATGAAAGACAAATCCCTAGCATCCCCTTCCCGAATTTTAACAAGGCCCCCATCTTCCCAAGGAAAATCACATTTTTCTTGGCATCGTTCCAATGCCTTGGGATTGACATCCACCCCCAGAATGTTTCGTCCCAATAGTTTGGCTTCTACCAAAGTGGTGCCACCACCAGCGAACTGATCCAGGACCCAATCACCTTTCGCAGAATACCGGAGCAACAGATTGCGCGGAATATAAGGAGACCAGTTCCCTCGATACTTAGCATCATGGGTGGCCCATTTACCGCGATCTGGAAAATCCCACACCGTATTCATTTCCAATTCAAAATTTTCAGGCTCCCATTGGATTTTCTTCATACGTAGCTCCCGTGATTTTTTCAATGATTCCATCTTCTAAATCCTGGATATTATACATAGTCTCCAAGGTATCAAAAGTTACTCGCAAATTTTTTCTGGATTTTTTCCAGCCTTTTCCATCAGTAAACCAGATAAATGTTACATTAGGAATCCCCTCTACCTCTTGTGCCATCAGTTTATAGTCTCCTGCTATTGCATCCAATTTGGAACCACTGCTAGCGTAGAAATTGGTCTCAATCACATAAAGCATAGTATCAGTCTTGATAACGTAATCAAATCGCTTTTCTTTTTTCCCTTTGTTAGAAATAGCCGATAAATTAATTCCCCACTTTTTATAAATTTCACGGATATACATTTCTTTGAAATAGGTCTTTCCCTTTTCAAAGCCAGCCTTTTGTATAAATTTCTCCACCAAGTTCTCCATCAAATGACCGCCCCGATTTTTCCGTCCATTGGAATCCAGGCCGGTTTCCACGCCAGTCACATAATCCATCAGATTGCGAATATGATGCCCTGCCATCAATTCAAAGAGGCCTGTTTTTCGCATGAACATTTTATATTGTTCCAGACTATATTTTTGTTTCTTAAAGTTGTAAAGATAAGCCCCTTCTTCATCCATAGCGTAGATTTCACTATTTCGTACAGCTAAAAGGATAGGAATGCACTTCAGTACTTCTGGATAACGAAAAGCGATATCTTCAAATTCTTTTTCAATATGTGGTGATCCAATGAGAGCATTCAAAATATTCAGCTCCACTTTAATGTCTGCCACATTTTTATAAACCTTATGGAAATCCGTATAGTACTCATAACTGGCAATGCTATCCCGAAAAGTGGATAACCATGTTTCAAAATCTCTTTTCATCCCCTACACCTCCACTCCAGAAAGAATCAGCACCTCATTGATTTTTCCTCGCTTCGAAGCCTGGCTATTGATACTCCTAGAGGCTTGAACCGTCAGGATGGTGTAGTCTTTGTATAATTCTCGAATGGCTTCGCAGTCGGAATTGGATTCGATAAAGGAAATTCCCTTTTCTCTGAGCTTGTTGCATTCGTTGCGAAGGCGCACTTGCTCTTCATAGGAAAAACCTTTCTCGGTATAGCTGGTAAAGGAAGAAGAAACAGACAGTGGCATGTAGGGCGGATCCAGGTATACGAAATCACCGCGCTGGGCCTTTGTAAGAATGGCTGCATAATCCTGGTTGTAGATGTCCACTCGATTCTCTTGGAAATACTTTGCCAGTGCTCGAAGAGATTCTGCATTGACGATATTGGGATGTTTGTATTTTCCAAATGGCACGTTAAATTGGCCCTTGGCGTTGACACGGAAAAGGCCGTTATAGCAAGTTTTATTCAGATACAAAAATCGAGCCGCTCTGGCAACAGGAGAAAGACTTTGGAAATTGGCTTCCCTGTCCCAACTGCGAAGGGTATAGAAATACTCCTGGCTATGATTCGCTTCATGGGATTGCAAGGTTTCAATCAATGATTCCACGTCAGATTGAATGACTTGGTATACATTGATTAGTTCCTGGTTGTAATCATTGATGATAGCCTTTTCAGGCAGCAGCGCCAATAAGAGCGCTCCCCCCCCCGATAAAAGGTTCGATATATGTGGCAATGTGCTGTTTTTCCACATAAGGCAAGATAGCAGACAACAACTGCCGCTTGCCACCGACCCATTTCACCACCGGGGAAATAGAGGGTTGATTCATGGTGGTCTCCTTTTTTATAAAAATAGGAATTTAGTGACTAGGAAAACATCTAAGATCTCCTTTCTGAGGAAGCGGACAGGCTGTGAGTAAAACAAGCAGTCCCATGGATAGCCTGTACTAGTGAAATAGTTCACCTGTGACACATACTAATAAGGTGTTCTGCAATGACGGCTAGATAAACAACTCTTCTTCATCGGCCTATCCCCGGCTCGCAAGCAAGCCTGCCCCTTCCTGAGGAAGGGGCTCATTTATACATTAGTATACGTGATTATCTTAGATCGAAATTATTCTATTCATTGTACTATGAAGTGTTACCAAATACAATGATCGCTTGGAGGATGAAAATAGGGAGTTGTGACAAAGGTTGCTAGTTGTTGGTTTACATGCCGAGTTCTTTTTATGACAACTTGCCACGATGAAAATGTCATTGGTTTAGGGTTTAAGGTTTGCCGGTTAACCCCCAAACCTTAAACCAATGTCACTACGTATTTGTGCAGATTGTATCGAAAGAACTCGGAGCATAAACCAACAACCAATAACAAAAGTAAAATGATAAAATTCTAATGTTTAAAATGTTCGTTTTTTCAGGAAAATTTTTGATTATATAGATAGAGGGGTAAGTGAGTAGTTAGCAGTTGGCAGTTAGCAGTTGATTGCAATAACCGTAAGCCACTTACTATACACCACGAGCAAAAGCTTAATGAAACTCTAACCTGTATAGGTTGTTTTTTCGGGGTCCTATTTCGTTTATATAGATAGAGGGATAAAAAGTAGCTGGCAGTTAACTGTTAGCAGTTGACAGAAAATGACGGAAAGCTGCCGACTGTAAGCAGCAAACGGCTAACCGCTATCTGCAAGCCTCGAACAAAGCTTAATGAATTTCTAACAGTGAAATGTTCGTTTTTTCCCTCATTTTTCCGTTTTTATATATAGAGGGGTAATGAAG
>SAMEA104315429__coassemble_1003_pt1 | contig 15278 bp, 14 predicted proteins | sample SAMEA104315429__metabat2_low_PE_029 | metagenome-assembled genome bin SAMEA104315429 (sample SAMEA104315429) | gut metagenome | biome: Monkey gut; feature: monkey-associated habitat; material: faeces | place: China | collected 2013 | reverse complement strand
ATGTTAGCTACTGGCGTCCGTGCAGGCGAGTGTGCCGGGCTAGAATGGAAAGACATAGACCGGAAAAACGGCGTGATTCATGTTCGTAGGACAATGACGACTGACATAAACGGGAAAAGAGTTATAGGACAGACCACCAAAACACGGCGAAGCCGTCGAGACATTCCCATAAATTCAGAAATAGCGGAAATTCTAGCGGCACAGTTCAACCAAAATAAGGCGTTGTTTGGCGATATCATCAGCATTGATGGGTTTGTGTTTCCTAACTCTAAGAACGAAGCACTTAACCCCGCCATGTTTAATGAGACGATAACTAGAGCTATAGCCGCCTATAACAAGAAAAACACCCAAAAGCCAAAGAGCGAACGGGGCATAACCCTAGAACATTTCTCTATACATGCCTTTAGGGATACATTCGCCAGTAGAGCGGCGGCGGCGGGCGTGCCTTTGAACGTTCTGAAAGAGCTTTTAGGGCATAGTTCCTATGCCATGACGGCGGACTTATACGGGCATATCTACGAAGAACAGAAAAAAGCCGCTATGGAAAATTTGAAAATGGTAGTTGATTAGAAAGAGGTTATTCAAATGGAAAATAAAGAACAAGAAAAAACTAGAGCTTTTCTCGATAGTTCCGATTTACTGAGAATGGACGTTACCGACCAAAAAGCCTTTGACATGATTTTCAGAAATCAGTTAGGCGAAAGCCATTCATGGGAAATACCGACCCTGTTAGACATTTACCGGGCGGGTTTGCTTTCGGGGCATCTCAAAAGTGCATTGAAGGAACGGGGCGATAATACCGTGGATGATGAAATAAACATCGATGAACTCATAGGCATAATAACGGACGACCCGAAAAAGCTAGATGATAGTAAACTCTATGAGAAAGTGCTAGACTTTATCGAGCCCGCACTAGACCGAGCATTTACCGCCGGATATTTGAGAGCCATCAAAGACGAACTACAGTAATAAGCAAGAAACGCCACCGGGAAAGAATGAACCTTTTCCGGCGGCGTTTTTATATTGGTGACTTCCTAGCGGCGTGCGTCTGATAGTGGGGAATCAGACGCACCCAAAAGCACCTTTTCTCATTGCGTGCATTATCAGACAGGAAAGAACGGGAGAAGTGCGGCGGGTACTGGCTTTTCATTACCCCACCATTACCCCACCATTTACCCCTTTAGAATTTTGATAGCGGAGCGAATACAGGCGAATCAAATAGAGCGACAACGGACGCAACATGTAGGACAAATGCCGATAGTATCGAGTAAAAAGCGAGCCTACACGGATAATATAATTCACTAGCGAATACACACGCTAAGAATTCGCTTATTCTGCATCACTTTTTGAAAGAGGAAATTGTCCTGAATTGTCAGTTCTTCCCATGTCTTGATTCTACTCACCACTGCCACCTCCCTTTCTTACCTGTATTGTAGCAAAAGAATAAAAAGAAAGCCAGTTTTATTACTATTCAAACTTCCCACATGTAAATTAGCAAGTGTGGGCCATGATTACAAGGCACAAAACTTCTCATTTCATTGAAAATCCAGTAATTTTCTCTGAGCCAGAACCTTTTGCTATCTAATACCCTCCATGTTTCTCTAGCCATGGCATCGCCACAGAATCCTAATTCCTCGTTCCCACGCAAAAAGGCTGCGAGATGATGATTTCTCACAATCTCGCAGCCTTCTTGCTTAGGATGAATCAGTCAACCGCTAACTGCCAACGGCCTACTTATTCCGCTTTGAATGTCAGTTTCTGCTGATCATCCACATCGATTTTGAGGACTTTCTTCTTTTCCAGTCCTTCGGTCAGAATGAGTTCGGAAATCGGGTCTTCCACTTCTTTCTGGATAGTTCTACGAAGCGGACGGGCACCGTATTCCACATCAGTGCCGTGGTCGATGAGGATCTTCTTAGCCCCATCGGATACATCCAGTTTCACATGGAAGTGTTCCAGTTTGCCAGCCACTTTATCGAGCATCAAGTTGACGATAGAGGACAGGTTATCCTGGGTCAGTGGATGGAATACGATGATTTCATCGATACGGTTGATGAATTCTGGACGGAAGGTGTGTTTTACTTCATCCAGCATGAGTTTCTTCACGTCTTCAAAGGTTTCTTTCTTCTCGCCTTTTTCATCGGTGGTGAAGCCCAGTTTGCCCATCTTTCCTTTCAGGAAGTTGGAGCCCAGGTTACTGGTCATGATGATGACGCAGTTGGTGAAGTCCACGGTACGGCCCTGACCATCGGTGAGACGACCATCGTCCAATACCTGCAGCAAGATATTGAAGAAGTCCATATGGGCTTTTTCCACTTCATCGAAGAGAATGACGCTGTATGGGGTCTTACGAACCGCATCGGTCAGCTGGCCACCTTCTTCATAGCCGACGTATCCTGGAGGTGCCCCAACGAGACGAGACACTTCGTGTTTCTCCATGTATTCTGACATATCGAAACGAATCATGTTCTTTTCACTGCCGAACATGCACTCAGCCAAAGCTCTAGCCAGTTCGGTTTTACCTACACCAGTGGAGCCAAGGAAGAGGAAGGAACCAATCGGACGTTTCGGATCTTTCATGCCTGCTCTAGCCCGACGAATGGCAGTTGCCACCGCATGGACGGCATCTTCCTGACCGACCACTCTCTTATGGAGTTCATCTTCCAGGTGCATCAGACGCTGGGAATCGCTCTGTTTCAAATTCTGTAGCGGTACGCCGGTCCATTTGGATACCACTTCAGCCACATCTTCTTCATCTACGGTCAGATGGTCATGGTCGCCATTTTTCCAAGCATTTTTCATCTGGGCAATTTCCGCTTCGATTTTCTTTGCCTGGTCCCGATACTGAGCAGCTTTTTCAAAGTCCTGGGTAGAAACAGCAGCTTCTTTTTCTTTCAGAATAGAAGCCAGTTCTTCTTCTTTCTTTTTCAATCCATCTGGAGTCGAAGCGGCTTCGAGACGGACTTTAGCAGCGGCTTCATCGATGACATCGATGGCCTTATCTGGCTGGAAGCGATCGGTGATATACCGACCAGACAGGTCTACAGCAGCTTTCAAAGCGGCATCGCTGATTTTGGCTTTGTGGAACGCTTCGTACCGATCGCGGAGGCCTTTCAGAATTTCCAACGTATCTTTCGGTGTCGGTTCACCCACTTTGACCGGCTGGAAACGACGTTCCAGTGCGGCATCTTTTTCGATGTATTTCTTATATTCCTTCAGGGTTGTAGCACCGATGCAACGAAGTTCCCCTCTTGCCAGGGCCGGTTTCATGATGTTGGCGGCATCCATAGAGCCTTCGGTGGAACCAGCGCCCACCAGGGTATGGAGTTCATCTACGAAGAGAATCCAATCTTTATGTTTCTTCACTTCATCAATGACTTTTTTCAGTCGTTCTTCAAATTCGCCTCTGTACTTGGTGCCGGCTACTACAGAAGACATGTTCAAGGAAATAATGTGACAATTCTTCAGAATTTCCGGTACGTCGTTATTGACAATCCGCTGTGCCAATCCTTCTGCAATGGCGGTTTTACCCACGCCAGGTTCACCGATAAGAACAGGGTTGTTCTTGTTACGACGGGACAGAATCTGTACAACCCGGTTAATTTCTTCTTTTCTGCCAATCACAGGATCGATTTTCCCCTGCTTTGCTTTTTCATTGAGGTCGATGGCAAAATCACCCATTTCGCCCAAATTGGCGCCGCCGGAATTCTTTCCATCTTCGGAAATATACTGTTCAAAGGCTTTCTGCAGTTTTTCCTGGGTCACATCGAAGTGCTGCAGAATTTGCATAGCCAATCCATCGCCTTCCCGAAGAATAGCCAGCAATAAATGTTCCGTGCCCACGTAGGAATTCTTCAGTTCATTGGCTTCCTGCACAGCCATTTCCAGCACTCTCTTGGTACGAGGTGCCACATACAATTCACCAGAACTGAAGAAACTGCCCTGCCCCTCCAGAAGAGGTTCCACCGCTTCTACGGTAACGCCCAAAGAATTCAGAATCTTACCACCAGCGGTATCTTTTTCATGGGCAATCCCCAAGAGCAAATGCTCGGTGCCCACAGATTCACTGCCCAGTTTCTGAGCTTCCTGGGTTGCAAATTTCCAAGCGTTTTTCACACCATCAGTATATCTATCTTCCATAAAAATCCCTCCTTTTAGGGGAAATCGTATCTAGTAGCTAGTATCTAGGGATTAGGGATTAGACCCCGAGTTCTCTAGGAAAACACTGATTTAATCATGGTTTGAAATTATTCTTGGATTTTTAGTCAAAGCGAGGAAAGGAAATCCGCGAATAGCGAGCTATTTAAGGATTTTCTTGACGATGCTTTGGATAAAAATCCATATAATTTCAGACTCTTTGATTAAATCAGCGTTTCCCTAGAATTTATGTTTCACTTGAAGTGCAATAAATTTAAAAATATGATCTGCGGCGCTATATAATTTACGCGCCGCCACCACCATTTCTAACTTCTCACTTCTCACTGCTCACTTCTCACTGCTCACTGCTTTTTCCGTTTCTGCTGAAACATATCTCCAGCGAGCCCAGTCCCTAATCACTCATTTTTCCAACTTTTTCATTTCATCCCGGATATGAGCGGCTTGCTCATAATCTTCCCGAGCAATGGCTGATTTCATAGCCTTCTGTAATTTTTCCAGTTCCGGATCCACTACAGGTTTGACGGTGTTTTCCGTTTCAATAGTCACTTCCTTTTTCGGAGCCGGTGCCTGTTCTCCATGAGCAAAGGCAGGACGAATCTTTTCACGGAAAGCTTCATAACTATCATTACTTCTTCTCAATCCTTCTGGAAATAAGGTGCTCTCTCTTTCTTCCGGCTGGGCTTCTATTTCTATAGGAGATCTTCCGAAGAAAGCGGACATCGGTCCATCGAAGAACCCTTCCAAAGGACTTCTGAATAAGCGGGTTCCGAAATTTCCAAAAGAATGGTGCATGACCCGCTCTTTTCTTGCACATTCTTCACAAAGATGAAGCTCTGTTCTATGACCATTGATAATCTGTGTCACATGAACCACAGCTTCTCTTCCATGGCAACGATCACAAAGCATTTTTATTCTCCTTTCAATACCCATTCGATACGCCGGAGCATTGTCTTTACCGCATCTCGTCGGTGCGCTTCCGGACAATACTCGAGCATGGTATGAATCATTTGACAAACCATGTGATATTCTCGTTTCGACATAATGTCGTAATCGAGAAGCATCTGGAAATATCCATCCAAGCTCTTTTCTATGGCTTCAATGGAATTAGGATTCTTCCGCTGTGCCTGGGCCGTCTCACTAGCTATGGCCTTCTGCACGGTCTCCTGGTACGATGGTAGCTTCGGCGGATCCATTCGCCGAAGAGCGATACGGATAAATCCGCCGCTCCCGCGTCTAGACTCCACCTCGAAGCGAGCATCTGGAGAAAATCTGGTATTAATTACATAGGTCACTTGAGACGGTGCACAATCCAATTGATTGGCTACATCTCTTCGTTTCAGAAGCAACTCGTCAGAAGACTGCTGCTTCAGTAAGTTCAAAATGAACTCTTCAATTCTATCCGATAATATGGTCGTATTCATTTGATATGCCACTCTCCTTTGTCTTTATAGGTTTCTCAGGTTACTCAAGTTTCTAAGGTTGCTCAGGTTCCTCGAATGTGCTACTTGACGTTTGCGTTTATCGCCACAGATAAGAACCTTCAGAACCTTTCAGCTCTAGTGGAATAACTCCCACTGACTTATAACCTTACTATAATTGCATGTCCATGAGGCTCCTTTCTTTGTTTACCTCATTTCTATTTACTATTATACCCACAATAGTCAAATAGTCAATAGTAAAATCAAAAAGTTTTTTAAAACTTATTTCACGAATGGTATACGGTTGAGAAAATAGGATGTATAACCGTAAGAGATTACAGGTTGCTCAGGACTCTCAGGTCACTCAAGTTGCTCAGGTCCCTTAAATGTGCTAATACACGCTGGTGTATTCATTGTGACCGAATATGCCATGAATATACCAGCGTCCATAGGCACATTCAGGAAACCTGAGAAACTTGAGAAACCTGAGGCTCCTGAGCAACCTATAACTACAAGCGGATTTTCTTCCAACTGTCACAAGCCATTTCCACCACAAAAAAGCACCCATAAAGGGTGCTCTTTTATTGCGATCTATATGCAATTAGTCAAACTTATTCTTCGTCTATTTCACAAAAGTCAAACTCTCGCAAAGCGGAAATAATGGTGCTGCGAGAAAAGCCGCGACGCAAAAGGAAAGCCGCCGCCTTTCTATAGTCCGTTAGCAGCTTCGGTGTGATTTCTGCTTTTCGCTGCACCAAAGCCACTGCATTTTCTATTTCCTCTTCTACCGGAATGTGCTGGTCTGTGAAAAGGCCTTTCTGTTTCATCTTCTGATGAATATAGGCATCGCCATACATGCCCTTTCGACGGTACGCTTCAAAAAGGTCTTCTGCCATAGAGGCATCATCGATGAAATGATAGTGTTTCAGTTTCACCAAAGCGTCCTCTATTTCTTCTTGGGAATACTCCCGGTCTTTCAGTTTCCGCACCAGTTCCTTTTCGCTCTGTTCCCGATAGTTCAGCAGGTGCAGTGCCGCTTCATAGGCCGTGCGATTAGTCTTCTGCTGGCTTTTCCTGTTCTGTCTGTTCCGATAATACGCCATCTTCGAAATGATCCGGTTCTACTACCAGTGTGTCGCGGATAATCTTATCGATTTCTGCTTCCACTTCAGGATGTTCTCTCAAATACTTCTTGGCTGCTTCACGGCCCTGGCTGATGCGGCTTCCTTTATAGGAATACCACGCGCCGCTCTTCTGGATGATTTCCATATTGACCGCAATATCCAAGAGGGTGCCTTCTTTGGAAATACCTTCGCCGTACATAATATCAAATTCAGCTACTTTGAATGGCGGGGCCACTTTGTTCTTGACCACTTTCGCTCTGGTGCGATTACCAATCACCTCGTTACCATTTTTGATGGCTTCGGCTTTTCTGATTTCAATGCGCATGGAGGAATAGAATTTCAGTGCCCGGCCACCGGTGGTGGTTTCTGGATTGCCAAACATGACACCCACTTTTTCACGGAGCTGGTTGATGAAAATCACAATGGTTCTGGACTTGCTGATAATCCCTGTCAGTTTACGAAGAGCTTTACTCATGAGACGAGCCTGCAGCCCCACGGACTGGTCACTGATGTCCCCTTCAATTTCCTGCTTCGGAACCAAAGCGGCTACAGAGTCGATGACAATCATATCCACCGCACCGCTTCGTACCAAAGATTCACAAATGGAAAGGGCCTGTTCGCCGCTATCTGGCTGGGAAATCAGAAGATCCTTGGTATCCACGCCCAGATGATGCGCATACATCGGGTCCAGGGCATGTTCCGCATCGATAAACGCAGTGACCCCGCCCATTTTCTGTGCTTCCGCAATGGCATGAAGTGCCAATGTGGTTTTACCAGAAGATTCAGGTCCATAAATTTCAATCACGCGGCCTCGTGGATATCCACCCACACCGACAGCAATATCCAAAGCCAAAGAACCGGTCGGGATCACTTCGATGTCCAGTTTGTCTCCCATTTCGCCCAATCTCATAATAGAGCCAGCACCAAATTCCTTGGTAATCTGCTTCATAGCATTTTCCAATGCCTTTTTTCTATCCAATGCTGGATTTTTATCTTCTTTACTTGTTGCCATAAAAACCTCCAAAAAAATCAGTTAGAAGTGAGGAGTTAGAAGTGAGAAGTGATGATGCTGTTAAGTTAAGGATTTGCGTTAGTAGATATGATTCCGCTAGTGGTGACAGGTTGCTCAAGCTTCTAAGGGTGCTCAGGTTGCTCAGATTCCCCGAATGTGCCCATAAACGCTAGCGTCATTAGCTCATTCGAGAAACGTGAGAAACCTAAGGAGCCTGAGTAACCTTTCCCTCAGCAGAAATCATCGCATATTTTGCTTAACTTAACGGTATTGATATAAAAGGGGGGTATTGGGGGCACTATATGAATTGTGTGTCCCCTTCTACCATTTCTAACTTCTCACTTCTAATTTCTCACTGCCTTTATTATAGTTCAATCGATTCACCGGGATGGACCACGGTGACTTCTACATCCTGTTCTTGTGCTGTTTCTTTAAATGCTTCCACATCCTGTTCAATCACAGGCCAGGTGTTGTAATGGAGCGGAATCACGTGTTTTGCTTTCAAAAATTTAGCGGCCATGATGGCATCGTCAGGACCCATGGTATAGTTGTCCCCAATAGGGAGAATCGCATAGTCGATATCATAGAGTTCGCCAAAGAGTTTCATATCGCTGAAGAGAGCTGTATCACCAGAGTAGTACACCGTCGGGCCTGCTTTGAACTGAATCACAAAGCCGCAAGGTACCCCACCGGCCACACCGGCACTGTGAAGAGCCACTACCATTTTCACAGTACCGAAATCAGCGTGATACTGACCACCCAAATTCATAGGCTGCAGGTTGACCACGGTCTTTGGAAATAACCCCAGTACTTCTGGAATAGCAACTACCTTGGCCCCAGTCCGCTGAGCAATGGTGACCGCATCGCCGAAATGGTCTCCATGGGCATGGGACAGGAGAATATAATCACACTTCACCTTATCCGCTGCAATGGTGGCTTCGCTATTTCCTGTCAAAAACGGATCAAAAAGAAGTTTTTCACTACCAGTATCAATTCTGAAACATGCATGTCCAAAAAATGTGTACTTCATGATGATTCCTCCTATGTGCTCTATGAAATAATAAAAAGGGTTCTCAGGGTTCTCAGGGACCCTGAATGAGATAATGACGCTAGTGTCTATCGGCTCATTCGAGGAACGTGAGAACCCTTTGTACCCTTAGAACCTTCAGAACCTTATGCTTACTAGCGAAATCATACCTACTAACGCAAATCCTTAACTTAATGACAAGGCAGCGAAAGGAGGGATCCGCTAATACAGATACCGCTACAAAACCCCAGTCACCCCTATTATATCCTACTTGTTTTTTCTCGCCATAATCTCCTTGACCACCCGCTGGGCCACTTCGGCTAAGGGAAGGCCCCGTTTCATGCTGGTCTGCTGCATCCGGCGATAGGCATCTTCTTCCGGAATATGATAATAATCCATCAAAAGGCCTTTCGCACGGTCTATGATTTTCCGAGCAGCCATTTCCCGTTCCATGGTATTGACCCGGGTTACGATTTCTTTTTTCTGTCGATATTGGCCTACGGCAATCTGAATGGCTGGAAATAGATTTCTTTCATCCACCGGCTTCATCACATACCCAAAGACCATGGATTTTTTCGCCTTCTCGATGATGTCTTCATCCCCAAAGGCAGTGAGAAGAACCACCGGTGCAATGTTTTCATGGGCAATCATTTTTGCTGCCTGGATCCCATCGAGACGGGGCATTTTCACATCCATAATGACCAGGTCCGGTTTCTTTTCCTTCACCAGTTCCAATGCTTCTACCCCATCGGAACCAATGCCGACCACGGTATGTCCCGCTTCTTCCAGCATTTCCCTCAGGTCCATACATATAAGAGCTTCGTCGTCAGCAATAACGATTCTATACTTTTCTGCCATGATTATGCCTCCACCAGAGCCAACGGGCAGTAAATATCTGCCACGACCATAGAATCCTCATTTTTCAAATCAAACTGTCCCTTCAGTTCGATTTCCGCTAAATTTCTAACAATTTGAAGCCCCAAATCAAATGTTTTTGTGCTAAAATCATCGGGCAATGGATGTCCATTATTTTTGATATATACATGTAGACGTCCGCCCTCCACGGCTGTGCCTACAATCAAAGTGCCTCTTTTGAGCTGGTTAAAGCCATGATCAATGGCATTGTGAATCAATTCATTGGTAGCAATCGCCAGTGGCACTGCTTTTTCCGAATTGACAATGAGTGGTATATTTCCCTTTTCCCGCACCACATCGACAGGGCAAAGGGTCAGACTATCGATGGACAATTTGCAAATTTTATCGAGCAATAAATCCATGTCGATTTTGTCCCCGCTCTGGTTGGCCAGGATATCATGAATCTGAGAAATACCCAAAATACGGCTCACCGCCCGTTTCAAAGCATCTTTCGTATCTTCATCTTTGGCCCGGCGCGCCTGCATACGAAGCATGCCCGCAATAGTATTCAAGCTATTTTTCACTCGGTGATGAATTTCTTTGATGACCGAATCCTTCACCAAGATTTGCCGTTCCTTTTCACGGATGGCCGTCACATCGGTCAAGACCAGCACGGTGCGAACTACCCGGCCACCGGAAATAATTGGAAGGCCCCACGCAGAAAGCGTCATATTTTCAGACACTTCATCACTGAAAGCAGGCCGTCCTGTTTTCATGACCTGTTCCACCAGCGGGAATTTCACAATGGTATGACCAATAATATCTTTTTGATCCACCACTTCTTTATCCAGCACCAGGTACAAATCATCGGCCATATCATTAGCATAAATGATACGCCCTGTGGCATCTACGATAAGCACCCCATCCTGGGGACGAATGCTGTAGTAATCACGGGCTGCAAAAGGCACTTGCAATGCCAGATTGGCCGTATCGGTCAGTACCTGCTGCTGTTTCAATGAAGAAGAAGCAAAGCAAACTACCGCAAAAGGTTGCCCCGCATTGTCCACAATAGGATAGGCCGTTACGGCGATTTCCCGCCCCTGGTCAAGCACCTTGCGCCCCACCACTTTGCGTCCGGTGGCAAAAACATTTTCCACAATGGCCAAATCATCTACCAGAAACGTATCCCCTTGTTTGAAAAAAGTCGAACCATGGGTATAGGATGGTTTGATGGCCGATAGGATCACAGAAATATCTTCATTCTTCCCTCTGGCACAAAGGTAGACCTGGCTTTTGGAAATATCCGATGCACACTGCAGCGCAATCTGCATATGGTCTAGTATCTTGGCCTGTACCCCCGTGAGTCGGGTCGTATCTCGTATCAGCGTGTATAGCTGACTGACTTCAATGCTGCGAGTTTGCATAACATTCCTCTTTCCACTTACGAATCATAGTGATACAGTGAAATTGTAAATAGTGAGAAGTTAGAAGTGAGGAGTGAGAAGTGGTAGAAGGGGCGCATAATAATTTAGAAGCGCCCCAATACCCCTTTATATAAAAGGGATTAGTAGCTAGGCCCCAGGGAGACACTCAAGGAATTTGAAAAACCTGAGCAACTTGAGAAACCTGAGCAACCTAAAGCCTCAAACGGAATCATACCTACTAACGCAAATCCTTAATTAATAGCATTGGTATTGGGGCGCTATATGAATTGTGCGCCCCATCCACCATTACGCACTTCGCACTACGCATTACGCACTTTTACAGTTTAATCTGGTCTGCCAAAAACGGCAGTCTGGGATCGGCATTGAGAGTCATCGGTGCGTAATCACCAGCTTGGGCCATATAGTAAGCGCGGCAACCAATCATAGCACCGTTATCGGTACAAAGAATGGAATCAGGACGGCACATGCGGATACCTCTCTTATCACATTCTGCTTTCAGTGCTTCTCGAAGTCCGCTATTGGCAGCCACCCCGCCAGCCAGAGCAATGGTGGTAAGGCCTGTCACTTCCAGTGCTTTCATGGCTTTTTCTACCAACACATTTACCACTGCTTTTTGGAAAGAAGCAGCCACATCAGCCTGATTAACTGGTTCCTTTTTCATGTCTGCCGTATGCAGGTAATTGATAACCGCCGATTTCAAACCGCTAAAGGAAAAGTCAAAGTTGTGTTCTTTGGCAAGTCCCATAGGAAAATGAATGGCATCGGGATTTCCTTCTTTGGCCAGTCGGTCAATATGAGGCCCCCCCGGATAAGGATAGCCCATGACACGAGCAATTTTATCGAACGCTTCCCCTGCGGCATCATCTCTTGTTTGTCCCAGCAGCTGGAAAGTATTATAATCTTTCACAATCACAATCATGGTATGGCCACCGGACACCACCAGAGCCAGGAACGGTGGTTCCAAATCTGGATATTGCAATAAATTGGCAAAAATATGACCTTCCATATGATTGACTGCAATGAGCGGTTTGCCCAGTGCCCAAGCCGCTGCCTTGGCGGCTGCCACACCGACCAGAAGAGCCCCCACCAAACCAGGCCCCTGGGTCACGGCGATGGCATCCACATCCTGCCAGTCACAGTTGGCTTGTTCCAGTGCTTCGATAGATACAGGAAGCACATCTTCTATATGATGGCGGGAAGCAATTTCCGGCACCACGCCACCGAATTTTTTGTGAATCGGCACCTGGGTGGAAATCACATTGGAAAGGATTCGTCTCCCATCCTCAATGACCGCACAGGACGTTTCATCACAACTGGATTCAAAAGCTAATATTTTCATATATTCTTCTTCCTTTATATTTATTGCTTGCATTAGAAGTGAAAACGATGGAAGGGTATTATTCTGCTAATTACTTTCTCTAACATGTAACTAACAACGCCTACCAAAAGGGTATATAGGGTTATAAATGGTTATGCATCTACCGCAAGTTTCATAACCCTATATAACCCTTTTAACCTTTTGACAAGCGGAGAAATTCGTATGTTAAGAGATGAATAGCAGTAGTACAATACCCATTTTAGCAACCTGCGGCGCTTTATAAATTATGCGCCGCCACCACCATTTCTAACTTCTCACTTCTAACTTCTCACTATAAATGTATTTCCATCACATACCCATCTTCCACGGGCAGTTCGTAGACTTTTTTCCGAAGTCCTAAGTTTTGAAAGCCAAATTTCTCATACATCTTCTGGGCCGGTGTGTTGCTGACCCGCACTTCTAGAAACATGGTTTTCATTTCCCGTTGTTTGGCTTCTTCGATTCCTTTTTGCAAAAGAAGTTCTCCCAATTTCCGTCTTCGGAAAGCAGGATCCACACCGATATTTACCAACTGCCCTTCATCGGCCACGAACCAGAAACAGCCATAACCGACCACTTGTCCATCCACTTCAGCCACGATGTACCAGCTGCTGTGATTATCTTCCAGATCATGGGTTACCGTTTCCCTACGCCAGGCATCGGTGAAGCACAGCGTTCCTATTTCATAAATCCGATCAGTATCAGAAGTGCGGCCTTGCCGGATTAGGATTTGTTGTGTCGTTTCTCCCATAACACTTCTGCCTCACTTCTACGGATATAATTAGGAAGAAGCTGGAGCGGATTGTCTTTTTCACCCTTTTCCAGATGAGAAAGGCCAGCCATCGCTACGCTGGCTGCTCGTGCGCATCGATTATGGGGCGCTGCCACAGCAATGCCAGCTGCCAAGAGTTTTTCTTTATATTTATCGGCACATTCCCCTACGGCAATGATAGGACCACCGTGTTTGACAGCGGCCGCAATGACTTCATCAATGGGAGCCACTTCCGTAGGTGCTTCTTGCCACATCTCCTGGAAGGCACCATAAAGTGCTGCATACACGTTGCCTCGCTGGGCATCTTCCAATGGCAGAATGAATGCCTGGGAGCCGGCCATGTTCCAAGCCAGTGCTTCCAAGGTATCTACCCCAATCAGGGGCACTTTCCAAATATAAGAAGCCATCTTCGCTGTAGCCAAACCAATACGGAGGCCTGTGAAAGAACCAGGACCGATAGATACGGCGATTCCTGTGATCTGGTTCTTTTCTACACCAGCTTCTTTCATCATTTCATCCAAATGTGGAATCAGCTGTTCTGAATGGGTCAGTCGTTTCTGCACTGTCCATTCAGCAATCAATTTATCTTTTTCTGCTAACGCGCAACTCAATACCAGAGAAGAGGTATCAATGGCTAGAAGCATATGTCTCAATCTCCTTTACAACAGCCGCCGGATCGCCATCGTTCCAGCTGACTTTTATTTCACGTTTTGTCTCATCTATGACAAGGATTTCTATATGAATGGCTTCCGGTGGCACCAAGGAAGGAAATAAATCCGCCCATTCCACCACAGTCACACCACCAATGCTATATTCATCCCAGCCTATATTATATAAATCATCTTCTGTATCCAGACGATAAAAATCAAAATGCTTCAGCGGCAACGTTCCTTCATAATAATTCATAATATTAAAGGTAGGGCTGCTCACCACGCCAGTGATGCCCAATCCTTCCGCTAAGCCTTGCACAAAGTGCGTTTTGCCAGCCCCCAGATCGCCGGTTAAAGCAATAAATAAATCCTCTACGCTATGTTCTCCAAGGAAACGGCCAAAATCCATGGTTTCCTTTTCACTATGGCTATGCCACACGATTTCATGCTTCATGGAGCCACCTCATCATATCATCAAATTGTGCCAAACCGATGCGATATCCTTCCTGATACAAATCTCGCAATTTCTGGGTATTCTTTTCCGTGCGAGATACGGCCACGGGGCGATCGGGACGGATAATAAATACCTTGTGCTCCTTTTCCAATGCCAGTAGCTTTTCCACTTTCCGATTATAACGTGCAGGAATGGAACACATTTCTTCTACCACTTTAGGGAAATGCTTCCCATACATAGCATGCAGGAGGCCATGAAATCCCTTTGGTACCGGCTTTTTCCGGTAATCCAAATCCCGGGTCAAAACATAGACCGGTTTCCGGCAAGCAAAAGGCAATTCCGAAGGGAGGGGCACAAAGGGCATCCCTACGCCGCCATCCACATAGTGCTTCCCGTCAATGGGTACCGGCTTGGAAAACAAAGGAATGGAACAACTGGCTTCACAGATTTTGAAAAATTTCTCGATACCACAGGATTTTCCCGATACATAGACCGGTTCTCCACTTTCCGCATCGGTCATAATGGCATACATCACTTCCGCTGCTTTATGGTAGGCCTCAAAATCAAATGGATCGATGGTATGGGTCAATTCTCCAAAAATAAAATCAAAATTGAAATAGCTGCCATTTTTCAGCAAATGGCGAAGCCCCATATATCGTTTATCTTCCGCATAATTCACATTGAGCCTGAGGCTTCGTCCCTTTTGATGAGACATATATCCCAGACCTTGCAAGGTACCAGCAGAAATACCCATCACCTGCGGAAAATAACAATCCTTTTCCATCAAAGCATCCAATACGCCTGCGGTAAATAAAGCACGCATGGCCCCGCCTTCCAATAGCAGCGCGGAATCCGTCTTTTTGACTTCTGCTGTCTTTTCATTCCAAGCTTTCATGGACGCCCTTCTTGTTTATAAATACTAATTAATTATAGGTTACTCAGGTTACTCAGGTTACTCAAGGTTCTCAAGGTTCTCAAGGTTCTCAAGGTTCTCAAGGTTCTCAAG
>SAMEA104315429__coassemble_976_pt1 | contig 15628 bp, 10 predicted proteins | sample SAMEA104315429__metabat2_low_PE_029 | metagenome-assembled genome bin SAMEA104315429 (sample SAMEA104315429) | gut metagenome | biome: Monkey gut; feature: monkey-associated habitat; material: faeces | place: China | collected 2013 | reverse complement strand
TTAAGGTTTAGGGTTTATCATTCAAACCTTAAACCCTAAACCAATGCCTCTTTCGCACCGGCAAGTTGCCATCAGAACGACTCGGCAGGTAAACCAACAACCACCCACAAATAACAATCCGTACTCACCAGTCACGATTTCATTATTTATATTTTCGGCGCTTTATAAGCTGTGCGCCGCTACCACCACTCCTCACTCCTCATTCCTAACTCCTCACTCAATAAGTACATAAAAAGCCCTCACCGGATGGCAGCCGGTGAGGGCTTTTGTATTTTTGGAGTTTTCAGAATGTTTAAATCATAACCCTATGAAAATCATAGACCTATAAAGAGGTGTGGTGAAATAGTTCTATTTCTTAGAAAAGAGCAGCGGACAACTCCACTCTGTTCTGCCGTTACACCGTCGGCGGGTCGCGAGACCATCCTCATGAAGGGAAATATACATGAGATTTCCACGGAAGCACTCACTTCGTGCGAGAAAGAGAAAACAAATCCTTCGCGAGAGGAACGTCACAGGGGCTCTCCATTTTCATAGTCCAGCGATCACGACACGCTGATTTTTGATACCGGAGGCACGTCTATAACCTTTTCTTTTTCTTCCAGAAATCTTTCCCTAGCGCAGGGAGACAGACCGATACGCCAAGGCAGATGGTTGGTTTTTTGCCAGAATCCCCCATACATTCCAGGTTTCCTGCCAAATACCCCATCTCACAAAAATAAGTCAGCATAGTCTATCCTTTGAAACGATCATTCCTCCCAGCTCCCGGACAACGACACCGGAAGAGAAAGGTCTGGGCCCTCCAAATTCCATCCCATACCACTTGGACATATTTCTGATTCACGATTCTTTTCTGTTAACCTGTCTCTATTATACTACATACAATTTTTTATTAAAGTATAGTTTTTCAAGTCTTTTCCATTTTCTTGCTGCAAATCACATGGCATCGAAGAAATTCTCCCCTATTGAACTTTTCTTTAAGGAGATACAAGAAATATGAATCATTTGTTGTTGGGTGTTAGTTGTTGGTTTATCCTCCAAGTACATATAATACAATTCGCACAAATACACAGCGGCATTGGTTTAAGGTTTGAGGGTTGCGCGTGTCATTCAAACCTTAAACCCTAAACCAATGGCACTTTCGTCATGGCAAATTGGAAAAAAGAACTCGGCAAGTAAACCAACAAACAACAAATAAAAAACACCACCAGCACCAAAGCCATAAAAGGGTATTTTACCAATCATGACATACCCTTTTATAACCTTGATACCAGCGGTGTTTTCCATTTATTTCTTTAGTGTCACAGCCATTAGCTGCCAGCTTCTAGCCGACTAGGAACCAATAGCTAGCAGCTTTGGCAACTCTCGATATGGATTCCCAGTCACCAGTCACCAGTCACTAGTCCACCAGTCCACCAGTCACCATCAGTTCGTCGCCTTCCCGGTTCCTTCCTGCGGTTTCGGTGTGGCCTTTCCGGTGATGCGATCCAGCAGTTTGCTGCCGGCGTTCTTTACGGCTTTAGCTTTATCTTCTTTCTCTTTCTTTTCATTGTCAGCTTTTTCTTTAGCTGCCTGTTCCGCTTTAGCCGCCTGGGCTCTGGCTATTTCCGCACGAATCGATTCTGGTACAGAGAAGGACTTGGACTTGTAACTGCCCAGTGCTTCGCTCATGAAGTCTCTCCAGATAGCCGCCGGAATGGTGCCGCCGGTGTAACCTGCGTTGGAAGAGGTATCATCGCCAATCCAAACAGCAGTAACCAGTTCCGGAGTATAGCCCACGAACCAAGCATCGTGTTCGTCATCGGTGGTGCCGGTTTTACCAGCGGCGGGGCGACCAATCGCTGCATTGCCACCGGTACCTCTGGAAATAACTTCTTCCAGGATGCTGGTCAGACGATATACCGCATTTTCATCCACCACCTGCTTGGATTCTGCCTTGCCAGAGTGGTCTTCCAAAATGTTGCCATTACGGTCAATGACTTTCAGAATGGCCGTCGGTTCCACCAATTTGCCGTCATTGGCAAATACGCTGTACGCTTTGGCCATATCATACACAGATACCCCATTGGTGAGACCACCGATGGAAGCTGCCAAGTTATCATCGTTGCTCTTTCCGTCTTTGACGAGAGTAGAAATACCACAGGCTTCTGCGGTTTTCAGCACCTTGGACATGCCCACTTTATTGGCCAGATCAATGGTCGGGATATTCATGGAGTTTACCAGGGCTTCTTCGATGGTGACCTGACCGCCAGAAGTACCACCGTAGTTTTTCGGTGTCCATCCGCCGCCATAGGTTTTCTTTTCATTGCTGATGGTGTCATATGGACTATATTTATTTTCAAACGCCGTAAGGTATACAAACGGTTTGAAGGAAGAACCAGGCTGACGAACCATCTGCACTGCACGGTTGAAATGGTCTTCTCCGCGTCCGCCTACCATGGCTTTGATATGGCCTGTGCCTACTTCGATAGAAACCATAGCCCCTTGCGGCTGGGTCAGTCCTTTGGCATCCTTATTGCCTGCTGGCAGTTCTTTCTTCAGTGCTTTTTCTGCTTCTTTCTGCATATCCAAGTCCAGGGTGGTGTACACCTTGAGGCCTTCTTTATAGATCGCATCGGAATCGTACTTATCGCTAATCTGCTGAATCACGTAGTTGATGAAATAGGAAGCCACGTGTTCTGTATTCTTTGCCGGTTCCGGTTTTGCCAAATGCACGTCCGCCGCTTTGGCTGCGGCAGCGTCTGCTTCGGTGATATAGCCGTATTTCGCCATCTGGTCCAATACGATGCCCTGGCGGTATTTTGCTGCTTCTAAGCTGCGGAATGGAGAATAGTAATTCGGGCTATTCGGAAGTCCAGCCAGCATAGCGCACTGCGGCAGGGACAAATCTTTTACGTCTTTACCAAAATACACTTTGGATGCGGTCTGGATGCCATAGCAGCCCTGACCGAAATAAATCTGGTTCATGTACATTTCCAGAATCTGTTTCTTGGTGTATTTATTTTCAATTTCAAAAGCCAATACCACTTCCAAAAGTTTTCTCTTCAGCGTCTGTTCCTGGGTCAGGAAGGCATTACGGGCCAGCTGCTGGGTGATGGTAGAACCACCCTGTCCCGTAGCATTTCGGCTGACGATGTTGGAAAATACAGCACGCATAATCCCTCTGGGGTCAATACCGTGATGTTCATAGAAACGCACATCTTCTGCTGCCACAAATGCATTCTGCAAATTCTGCGGCACCTGGGTGATCGGCACAGGGATACGGTTTTCTTCCGCATGAACCGTGGTGATGAGTCGCCCCTTGGCATCATAAATTTGCGAAGAGGCGTTAGGTGTGATATTTCCTGCCACATCGGGCAAATGGCTAGATACGGACACAATAAATCCCGCCGCAGCCCCCGCCACAGCAATACCGATAATGATGCAGAAAAAGAGCAGTATCTTTTTGAAAAAAGACCGCTTCTTCCTCGGCGCCTCCCGGCGAATATCTGAATTCTTCATACTCTTACTCCTGATATAAGAAAAGGCACCCACTATAAAGCAGGCACATATAACAAACGACACACTGTAATTATATCACAGAAAGGAAAGAGTATCACGTTTCAAAAAAGCAGCATCGGAAAGTGAGGAGTGAGGAGTGGTGGTAGCGGCGCACAAAATTTGGAAGCGCCGCAAATTATATAAGGTTACTATTCTGCTGATTACCATTTCTGACATAGAACAATAAACGCAGGTGACAGGGTTAAAAAGGTTATAAAAGGTTATGAAGCTATCGGAATCGCATAACCCTTTGTAACCCTTTTAACCTTGATCGTAGCGATATATAATCATGTTTGATACAGAAGTCAGCAAAATAATAACCTATAAAAAGGGGGATTGGGGCGCTTTATGAATTGTGCGCCCCTTCCACCACTCCTCACTCCTAACTCCTAACTAATAAAAAAGGACATGAGACTCTTACGTCTCATGTCCTCTTTATTACGCTATAGTTAGAATACTTCTTTAATAACGATGGTCTGTTCACGGCTTGGGCCGACGGAAACGATGCCAATCGGTACACCGATGAGTTTAGAAATACCATCCAGGTATTCCTTGCACAGAGCCGGCAGTTCATCGTAGTTTCTGATGTCAGAAATCTTCTGTTTCCAGCCTTTGAAGGTCTTGTATACTGGGGTGATCTTTTCCAGGAACTTCAGGTCAGCCGGGTATTCTTCTACTTCTTTGCCTTCGTATTCATAGCCTACGCAAACTTTAATTTCATCCATGTCATCCAGGATATCCAGTCTGGTGATAGCCAGGTAATCGAAGGAGTTCAGTTCTGCTGCATAACGAACTGCGCGGGTATCGAGCCAGCCGATACGACGCGGACGGCCTGTAACGGTGCCGAATTCGTGAGCCGTATTTCTGAGATAATCACCGGTTTCATCCAACAGTTCTGTCGGGAATGGGCCCTGACCTACGCGGGTGCTGTATGCTTTGACCACGCCGAAGATGTTCTTCATGTTGTGCGGTCCGATACCAGCGCCGATGCAAGCACCGCCAGCGGTTGGATGGGAAGAAGTAACGAATGGATAGGTTCCGTTATCGCAATCCAGCATGGAAGCCTGTGCACCTTCGAACAGGACATTTTTTCCTTCTTTCACCAATTTCTGTACGGTGTAGTTGGTATCTTTTACGTACGGGCGAAGCTTTTCTGCATAGCCTAGGTAATCGTCCAACATTTTTTCATAATCGAAGCCTTCCATGCCGTACAGTTTTTCCAGCATCATGTTCTTCTGTTCTACGTTGTATTTCAACTTTTCAGCGAAAGTTTCTTTGTCCATCAGATCGCACATGCGGATACCGATACGATTGATTTTATCTGCATAGCAGGGTCCGATACCATTCTTGGTGGTGCCGATTTTGCGGCTGCCTTTTCTGGATTCTTCTGCTTCATCCAGACGGATGTGGTACGGGAATACCACCTGAGCACGGGTAGAAATCTGCAAATGCTTTGCATCGATGCCCTGTTCTTCCAGTCTCTGCATTTCTTCCAAAAGGCTCTTCGGATCTACTACGACGCCAGTACCGATAATGCAGACGGTACCAGGATACATGATGCCGCTTGGCATCAAACGAAGCGGATATGCCTTGCCGCCGGTCACAACTGTATGACCTGCATTATTTCCGCCCTGGGAACGAACCACTACGTCTGCTTTTGCAGCCAAGTAGTCTACGATCTTGCCTTTACCTTCATCGCCCCACTGGGCACCAATTACCATTGCTGTTGCCATGATTCATTCTTCCTTCCTGTGACGGAATCTTTTCCTGCCTGTGTCTTTCTAAGGTGTAGCAGGAAATAAAATCTGTACGTTACATTTTTCGCACAAAATACAATTTTATTATAACATACAGGGGAAGAGGTGGGGAAATATTTTTGGGAATTGGAATTAGGGATTGAAACCACCAGAGTCATGTTTCATGTGAAACATTTGGTGAAAAGGTTATTATTCTGCTATTTACTATTTCTTACATGGTAGTGCAACCGCTTGCGACAGGGTTAAAGAGGTTATAAAGGGTTATATGATTCCACCGGAGTCAAACCACCGCAGTCACTAGCCACGGGCCCCTAAATTTGTTACAATAGATATATGTAAATATATTATAAAGTCATGCAAATCAGTCATAACTGCATTTTTTACTAACCTAAAAACCCACTCTACGCCATTGAAATCGAGAAGTCTTTTGTCCCCATCATTATATAATTTGCGGCGCTTTACGAATTGTGCGCCGCCACCACCATTTCTAACTTCTCACTTCTAATTTCTCACTACACACGTAAAGTGGCCCATATGTCATGCAAGCTAGCAAAGAAAGAGGTACACTATGTTTTTACACGAAATCATGAAAGGGGCCGATTCGGCCCATCTGGCCTTTGAAGGAGATGCCACGGTCACATATGGCGAATTGGAAGAAGCCATTCGTCGATATAGAAATACGTTGTACGCCATGGGTATTCGCAAAGGCGATCGGGTGGCCCTGTACTCCGCCAATCGAGCAGAATTTGTCTATGCTTTTATGGCCGTAGTGAGCCTGGGATCCATCATTATTCCAGTGAATAATTCTCTGGTAGACCGCGAAGTGGATTATATTCTGAAAGATTCCACCACCCGCCTGATGATTACGGACACTCCCATGGACGTTTCGGTCGAAACCATTGACATCCATGATTTGGATTACAAAGCCCAGAAGGAAAATGCACCGGAAGCCCCTGCTTTCCCAGAAGACCTCACCGAAGATGACGTATGCGCCCTGGTATACACCTCCGGCACCACCGGCAGTCCGAAGGGTGCTATGCTGTCTCACAAAAACTTAGTTAGAAATGTGGAACAATTCACTGCTCGCATCATTTTCAAGCCAGAAGACAAGGTGCTCTGTGTGCTCCCGATGTTCCACTGCTATGGCATGACCACTGTGGTTCACGGCGGCCTTTATGCCCATTCCACCATTGTGATTCTCCGTTCCAGAAGCCCGTCAGAAATTATCAACACCATCGTGAAACACGGCATTACCATCGCCATCATGGTGCCACCGATGTACAATCTCCTGGCCCGCAAGGGAGAACCGTCTCTGATGAAAACGGTGCATACCTTTATTTCCGGTGGTGCTTCCATTCCGCAGCCTATCTCCCAGGCGTTCTTCATGCGCTATAAACACCCTGTCCAGGAAGGATACGGTCTCACAGAAGCCTCCCCGGTGGTTTGCGTCTTGCCGACTGCCAAACCGAAATACCTCACCAGCGGCCCCACCATCCCCGGCGTAGAAGCCAAGATTGCCACCGGCACAGACGGTGACTATGTACCGGGCACCGTAGGGGAACTCCTCGTCCGGGGTGACAACGTCATGAAAGGCTATTGGAACAAACCGGAAGAAACGAAAAAAGTCTTCACCGAAGACGGCTGGCTCCACACCGGAGACCTGGCGTACATGGATGAAGACCGGTACATTTACATTGTGGACCGGTTGAAAGACCTGATCATCGTCAATGGCGAAAACATCTATCCAGGGGAAGTGGAAGATTGCATTTATGAAATCGAAGGGGTCGGCGAATGTGCCGTTGTAGGCCATCCGGATCCCCTGCGCGGACAAGCTGTCTGGGCCTATGTGGTCATGAAAGAAGGCTACGAATTTGACGAAAACAAGATTCGGAAATACATGTCCCAGAACATCGCCAGCTACAAAATCCCCCGCCGCTTCATCCCCATGGACGCCCTGCCGAAAAATGCCACCGGCAAGATTCTGAAACGGGCATTGCGGGATAATTGATTGGAATTCGAGTCCGCTAGATTCAAGTTTCACGTGAAGCCTTTCTAAAAAGGGTAGCCCTTCGGGCAGGTTATCCCCTATGATTCCGCTTGTTTCTCTTATCATGTAATACATAGATAAAAGGGTTATAAAAGGTTATGCATTTACGATTTTCCCATAACCTTTTATAACCCTTTTTAACCTGGTGACAGGCGGTAAAATTTTGGTTGAGATAACGAAATCAGCAGAATAATAACCTTTCTACACCAGTTTCACTTGAAACCTTTCCAACAAACATGGGCGGAAAATTATGTTATACTATGATTCAAATAATGAGTTGTCAGCAAAGGAAAGGACATGGATATGAAAACTTCTTCTCCCTCTGAAACAGACCAAATCCGCAGCTTGCATTACAAATACGAAATTCCAGAAGAAACCGCCGAAGCACTGATTGCGAAGGGCTATCGCTTTCTAGAATTAGACAAAGCGGCACTTCTTTCCTGTTTATCAGGCCAGTCCATCGAAACCATTCTCGCCATGCGCCAAGAAGATCCCTGGGGCATCATCGAAAAGAAACTGGGCCTCACGCCAGAGTTATATCACAAGAAATACATCGCCCACCGTGCGAACCGGCTCCATCGGTTCTATGGCATAGAAGAAAACCGCGCCGCTGCCCTTTTGGAAGAAGGCTATCCCAACCATTGGATTCGCCTTTCCTACTTATTAGAGCAGCACACAGGGCAAAAAGCAGAAACCATCCTCCACACCAGAAAGAAATCTGAAAAATGGAAACCCTGGGCCGAAGCCCATCTCCACGTGTCTCAAGAAGACTTCACAAAATGGATTGCAGAAACCAGAAATCCCAGCTTGCCGGTGAAGTAGTTTGTAGTTAGCAGTTGACAGTTAGCGGTTGGCAGTTGGCTGTTAACGGTTTACGGTTAACAGCTAACTGCTAACTGCTAACTTCTCACTGTATTTCCCCGAGGTACATCATCATGATTCAAAATTTCATCTATCACAATCCCACCAAAGTATATTTTGGAAATGGAGATCTCACGCATCTCCATGAAGAGTTATCCCGTTTCGGACACCAGGTCCTTCTGGTGTATGGCGGCGGGTCCATCAAGAAAAATGGACTTTACGATACCATTATGAAAGAAATCCAATTGGCCGGCATGGCGGGCTATGAATTGTCTGGCATCCAGGCCAATCCGGAAATCGATCCGGTGCGGCAGGGTATTTCCCTTTGCCGTCACGGCGATGTGGATGTGATTCTCGCTGTCGGTGGCGGTAGCGTGCTTGACACCGCCAAAGCCATTGCAGGCAGCGTATTTTATGAAGAAGACCCGTGGCAGCTCATCAAAAGCCGGGCCCAGATTTCCCATGCCCTGCCATTGATTACGGTTCCCACCATGGCTGCCACTGGTTCAGAAATGAATAGCTGCGCGGTCATCACCAATCCTGAAACACAGGAAAAATACGGTTGGACCACGGAAGCACTGCGTCCGAAGGTATCCTTCCTTTGCCCGGAAAATACTTATACCGTCCCCGCTTTCCAGACCGCTTGCGGCAGTGCAGATATTCTGTCTCATATCATGGAAGTCTATTTCAACCAGGAGCAGGGCTTTACCGCCACCGACGGATTCATGGAAGCCATGATGCGCTCCGTCATGGAAGATGCCCCTCGCGCCATGAAAGATGGAAATGATGAAGAATCCCGAGCCAATCTGCTTTGGAACGCTTCCTGGGCCATCAATGATTTCATCGACTCCGGTCACTCTGTAGGCTGGATCTGCCATGGCATCGAACACGAACTGTCCGCCCTCTATGGCATCACCCACGGACTAGGGCTGGCTATTCTGACGCCTGCGTTCCTTCGGTATGTACTGGATAAACACACAGCGCCGAAAATCGCCCAATTTGCCATCAACGTCATGGGCATCGATCCAAAAGGAAAATCAGACAAGAAAATCGCGAAAAAAGGCATCAAAGCATTGGAAAAATATTTCACCAAAACACTGGGCCTTCCGGGCCATCTCTCTGACGTCGGCATCGACGACTCCTACTTTGAAGAAATGGCTCACAAAACCATTCTCTGGAAAGGCAAAGAAGACGGCCTCCTCCATGGCTTTGTGAATGTAGCCGAAGAAGATTTGGTGGAAATTTATAAGTTGGCATTGTGAGGAATGAGGGATTAGGGACCGTGTCCGCTAGAGAAACATACTTGAAAAGGTTATTATTCTGCTACTTTCTATATCTCACAAAGAGGTTCTGTCGATAGTGACAAGGTTAAAAAGGGTTATAAAAGGTTATTGGATTGCGGTATCCTCATAACCTTTTATAACCCTTTTCTGCATATGGTGCACGCCAATAGAAACAAGTGGAATCATAGAGTATAACCTGCCCGAAGGGCTACCCTTTTGGGGCACGTTTCACGTGAAACATATCAAAAATGAATACGGAACTAATCCCGAGTCACCAGTCACTAGTCACCAGTCACTGAAATGATCTCCTCAAGTACGTCAGCTAATGATCCCGTATTGGTCACTGTCACATCGGCACTCTTCCTGTACAAAGCAATTCGTTCATTATACAGGTCAAAAACTTTTTTCGTTCCTTCTGCCAAGAGGGGACGGGTACCGACTTCTACATCGGTCACAATATCTTCCGGTTTTCTATCAATAAATAGAATGATACCGGATTTTTTTAAATGGGTAATATTGTTTTCCCGCTTCACCACACCACCGCCGGTAGCAATGACCAGCCCTTCTTTTTGTGCCAATTCCTGAATGGTCCGTTCTTCCGCATCACGGAAGCAATCTTCACTGATCGTGAAAAGTTCTTTAATGGTTTTTCCTTCTTTTTCTTCCAAATAGGTATCGGCATCCACAAACTTCCTGCCCAACTTCTGGGCCAGCATTTTTCCAAATGTACTCTTCCCGCTGCCGGGCATGCCGATGAGGATAATGTTTCTCATACCTGCCATATCCACCTTTCTCCCACATATATGTAAAGGTTATCATTCTACAAATTGCATTTGAACAACAAATAGAATACACGGCTTACATCAAGGTTATTGTTCTGCTGATTTCGTTAAACCAACAAAGAGAATAAACCACTCTTCTAAAGGTTATAAAGGGTTATGGAAATGCCGCATTTCATAACCCTTTATAACCTTTAGTTTAGCCGTAAAATCGTCATGTTACATATTCGGTTTTATCTGAACCATAACCTGCCCGAAGGGCTACCCTTTTCTTATGGCTGTATTCCTAAAGACGCCTGCGTGCTAAGGCTATTCTCCCATTTCCCCTACAATCTCCATCACCACGTCTTCCGGAATTTCTTTTCCCATCCATATTTCTTCCGCCGCCATAGCTTGCATGACCAGCATGTACATACCGTTGATTTTTTCTGCCTGGGTCGCATCGTGCAGCAGTTGTGTTTCTTCTGGGTTGTAAATGATATCGATCACTTTCGGATAGGTGGCTGCTTTTTCTTTGGAAATAGGAGACACGCCCACTTTGGGATGCATGCCCACTGGGGTGGTATTGACCAGCAGATAGCCAGAAGGCATGGTTTCAAAGGTATCATAACCAATGATTTCTACCCGTCTTTCTTTGGCAAAGCAGAGGAAATCCGCTGGCACCGTTTCCGGATGGCGGCTCACCACATGAATCTCCGACGCCCCTAAATCATAGAGACACTGAATGACGGCCCGAGAAGCACCGCCATGCCCCAGCACCGCCACCGGTTTTCCCTTCACATCACCATGGATTTTGGCCACCGTCCGTTTGAAGCCAATGTAATCGGTATTATATCCCTTCCACTTTCCATGATTTTTCGCAATAGTATTGACCGCCCCGATGGTTTTCGCTTCTTCCGACACTTCATCCAGAAAGGGAATCACATCCAATTTATAAGGAATGGTCACATTGCATCCATCATAGGTGGATAACACGTCCTTCAAGCGATCATCAAATCCCACTTTGGGAATTTCTACCAAATCATAGGTGCTGTGCCATTTCATTTTTTGAAATAACAATTCATGAATCTTAGGAGACAGACTGTGCCCAAGCACTTCTCCGATTAAGCCAAGTTTCATTTGATACTCCCTTTTACATTAATGCTGTTAAGTTAAGGATTTGCGTTAGCAGATATGATTCCGCTAGTGGTGATAGGTTGCTCAAGTTGCTAAGGTTTCTCAGACTGCTCAGGTTCTCCGAATGTGCCGATAGACGCTAGCGTTATTAGCTCATTCGAAAAACGTGAGAAACCTAAGTAGCCTGAGAAACCTGAGTAACCTTTGCATCAGCAGAAATCATCGCATATTTCTCTTAAATTAACGGCATTGCCTTTTACATAACCCTGTTCAAATGCGCAATGCGAAGTGCGTAATGATGGAAGGGGCGCACAACTTATAAAGCGCCCCAATACCCTTTTTATATGGACAGGGGAGTGCGTAATACCTTTGTATTTATAAAAATTGCGGCGGCTATACGAATTGTGCCGCCGCCACCTTCACTACGCACTACGCATTATCTTTTACATGACGGATAATTTCCCAGCACTTTGAAATAGGTGCACATAGACGACAGACCGTGCAAAGTTTGCATGTTAGACGGATCATTCAATTTACCCATCACATCGATATGGAAGAAATATTCAAAAGGACGACCTTCCATGGGACGAGATTCCAGGTGGGTCATGTTCATGCCGCCGTAGAAGAAATAGCCCAATACGTGATAAAGAGCCCCCGGTTCGTGTTTAACAGAAACCACCAAAGTGATTTTATCGGCTGCATCGGTGATTTCCATTTTGGGTCCGATAATGAAGAACCGGGTGTAATTGCTAGAGTTAAAGAAAATATTTTCCGCCAGTACATCCAATCCATAGAGCCGTGCCGCGGTTTTGCTAGCCACAGCAGCCTGGTTTTTCTTTCCATCTTCCGCTACTCGTTCTGCACTGCGGGAGGTGGAAAAATAGGGTTCCAGTTTCCAATTCCGATGTTCATTGAAAAATGGCCGGCACTGAGCAAAGCCCTGCGGATGGGAATACACTGTGTCGATATCATCCAAGGTGGCTCCTGGGACGCCTAAGAGATTGTGTTCGATTTTTACCAACTGCTCGCCCACCACAGCGCAATCATATTTCTGAATCAAATCATATACTTCGGTGATACCGCCGGTGGAAGAATTTTCAATAGGCATGACACCATAATCGATAGTTCCTTCTTTGACCGCCTTCACCACATCTTCAAACAGAGGAAAATAGGATTCTTCCCTCTTTTGATTGCCAAACTGCTGCTCCATGGCTTCGTAGGTATAAGACCCTTTGGCACCGTAGCAGCCAACTTTTAAGATTCTATCACTCATGAGGATTCCCCTTTTTATCATTCTAATTTGAATGCGTAATGCGCACTACGCATTTAAACCACCAATCAACATTGCGTCTAAAATCACCAGTGCGGTCGCATTTTCGATGACTGGAATGGCTCTGGGGACAATGCATGGGTCGTGACGGCCTTTGACGGAGAGCAGTGTGTTTTCTTTGGTCGACAGATTTACCGTGTGCTGCTCTTTTCCAATGGAAGGTGTCGGTTTGATCGCTACTTTAAAAAGTACCGGCGCACCATTGGAAATACCACCTAAGATGCCGCCGTTGTGATTGGTGGTTACTACCGGGTTTCCATTTTCATAGGCCATAGGGTCATTGGCCTCAGAGCCTTTCATATCAGCCATACCAAACCCTTCCCCAAATTCGATGCCTTTCACCGCCGGAACGGAGAACATCATGTGAGCCAATTCACTTTCTAAGGAATCAAAAAACGGATCCCCCAGTCCAATAGGAAGGCCGGTTACCATACATTCCACAATGCCGCCTACAGAATCCTGTTCATTTTTCGCCTGCAGGATAGCTTCTTCCATTTGCTTTCCAATGGCTTCGGTCAATACAGGCAGTTTCTGCTTCCGCAACTGTGCAACGGTCTCCACCGATTCTCCCATAGGCTGGAACGGTCTGTCTTCGATGCCGTGAAGTTTCACTACATGAGAACCGATATGGATCCCTTTCTGTTCCAATACTTGTCGTGCCATAGCCCCCGCAAAAGTGAGCGGTGCCGTGATGCGTCCCGAAAAATGACCGCCGCCTCGGTAATCATTGAAACCGCCATATTTCACATGGCCCGTATAATCTGCATGACCAGGACGCATGTGGTCCTGGAGAATATCATAATCAGAAGAATGTTGGCTGGTATTTCTAATTTCCATAGCCAATGGGGTGCCTGTGGTATGGTCATTGAAATAGCCGGAAAGAATGGTAAAAGCGTCTTTTTCTTTTCGCGGCGTTGCCAAATTGGAATTTCCCGGCGCCCGCCGTGCCATTTCTTCTCTCACCTTATCCCAATCAATAGAAATCCCTGCCGGCAGTCCATCGATGATACAACCAATGCCTACCCCATGGGATTCGCCAAAGATGGTGACTCTCAATTTTTGTCCGAATGTGTTACTCACGATGCTATCCTCTTTCGCCATTATAACAGGTGACTGGTAGACTAGTGACTGGTGACTGGGAAAAACATATCCCAGTCACCAGTCTACCAGTCACTAGTCACCCACATTTACTTTCTTAAAATCCTCCCAGAACCCCGGGTAGGATTTCCGTACACTTTCCGCTCCTTCGATGGTGAGCGTGCCGCTGCATTTGGGAGAAATCACGGCCAGGGCCATGGCGATGCGGTGGTCATTCCAGGATGACACCGTGCCGCCGGTGAGGTGGTCTACGCCATCAATGACCAAGCCTTCTGGTTTTTCTTCGATTTTCGCCCCCAATTTGGAAAGTTCCACTGCCATAGCATGGAGGCGATCACATTCTTTGAGACGCACCCGTCCTGCATGGATGATTTCTGTCCGTCCCTGACTGACCGCTGCCAATGCGGATAAAACAGGCACCAAATCGGGGCAATCTTCTGCGTCGATAACGGTACCGTGTGTATTTGATAAAGAGGAAATAATATTTCCATCCTCATAGGAAAGCTGGCCACCCATAGTTTCCAAAATGGAAAGAATCGCTTTGTCTCCCTGTTTCGATGTGGCAGACAGACCTTCGCAAGTAACTTGTCCGCCCACCAAACCAGCCACGAGCCAGAACGCTGCCTGAGAATAATCGCCTTCTACCGCAAAGGTACCATTCTGGTACGTTTGATGGCCGGGAATTTCATATTCTTCGGGCGATTTTTCTACAATGGAAATACCGTGCCGAGAAAGTGTATCCAGTGTCAAATCCACATAACTTTTCGATTCCAAGGTGGTAGTACTTTTCAATACCGAATCTTCCTGTGCTAAAGGCAGTGCAAAAAGCAAGCCCGTAAAAAATTGGGAACTCACATCACCAGGAAGTTCATAAAGGCCGCCATCTAATTTACCCTTTACGGTCAGTGGCAAACCACCTTCGGTGTCATAGGAAATACCTTTTTTATCAAACAGCTGATAATAGGGTGTCAACGGTCGTTCTGCCAATCTGCCATGGCCTACATACCGGACGTGATTGTCAGAAATAAGTCCCAATGGAATTAAGAACCGAAGGGTAGATCCCGATTCCCCTGCATCGGCTTCCAACAGTCCCGGCTGTTTCGACAGACCGCCGGACACGTGAAAGGTGAGACTTCCGTCCGCTTCTTCTTTGGATGTAAATTTCGCTCCCATAAGAGATAAAATGCGCACCGTGGCTTCGATATCCTGCGAATTGGATACTCCTTTGACCACACTCTCTCCCTTTGCCAAAGCCGCCGCAATGAGTTCCCGATGGGTCATGCTTTTGGAAGAAGGAATGCGGACGTTACCATGAAAAGCAGCGGGTTGGATTGTTTTATTCATACATAAGCCCTCTTTGGGTGACTGGTGACTAGGAAAATGCGTTTCCAGTCACTAGTCACCAGTCTACCAGTCACCTATTCTGTTACAATATACTTTCCCAATTCGTCAGTGGGCACTTTCAGCAAACTGGCTTTTCCGATGGTATCCATCACAACCAGTGTCATTTCTTTGCCGCGACGTTTTTTATCATGCATAATTTGCGGAATCAGTTCTTCCGCAGACACACCAATGGACGTTGGTAAAGACAGTTTGTGCAGTACATCGATGAGGCGGCGGGTGCCGCCCTGTTCGGTGAGGCCCAATTTTTCTGTCTGTTCTGACAGAAGGCACATACCAATCGCTACACCTTCCCCGTGGGTATAGGTGCTGTAGTGGAAATACCGTTCAATGGCATGTCCAATAGTGTGTCCGAAGTTTAAGAGCTGCCGGCTGCCATTATCAAACTGGTCTTCTTCCACCAGTCTGGTTTTCTGCAG
>SAMEA104315429__coassemble_896_pt1 | contig 16683 bp, 12 predicted proteins | sample SAMEA104315429__metabat2_low_PE_029 | metagenome-assembled genome bin SAMEA104315429 (sample SAMEA104315429) | gut metagenome | biome: Monkey gut; feature: monkey-associated habitat; material: faeces | place: China | collected 2013 | reverse complement strand
CCAGATGGGAAGATTGGAGAAATCAGGAGTCCCTGTTTCTCTCTGCCCAAGGGCGCTCCAAACTGGTCGTCAAAGTCAGCCTACTATGGGAATATGACGGAAGAGCCGTGTTTTTGTCGTGCTTGTTGTTGGTTGATGGTTGTTTGTTGTTGGGAGCTAGCGTGATTACTGCTTAGTTATTTCTTCTTGAAACACCGCTAGCAAGTATTTCTTGTAGAAATAGTCAAGAGTTAATCATCCTGATAGGCAACCATCAACCAGGGGAGGGAAGATGTCAAACTTCTTGATCACGTTTTGGCATCTTTTTCCATTGCCTCTAGAGTTCATTTCAATGGATACAGATAGCTAAATCGTCCTAGGTAGAAGTTTTGATTTTTCCCCCTCCATATATTAACATTGCAGAAGTGGGTAAAAATCACAACATCTTTTTTCAAAAACTTTTCAATTTTTGTCCCTCCACTTATTAAAATTGCATCAGCATTGCAAAACCATACCCTGCGAAATTTAGTTTGTGGTTTATGGCTAACTGTTGACAGTAAACGGTGGATGTTTACTTCCCAAGTCCATGGTTTGTTAACAGCAGGTTCGGGCAGTGTCATTGGTTTAAGTTTTTTCCATTTAACCCCTAAACCAATGACACTTTTTTTAATTGGCTATTTGCGAATCAGGCACTTGGAAAGTAAACCTTAAACCTGAAATGCATATTTCCATGTATTTCAAAATTGAAATTTCAAGTTTTTATAAAATTTTAAAAGAAAATGTATATTTTCCCTTTATCTATGGTCTTTCAATATGCTAATATATATACATAGGTATATGGAGGATTAGCTATGGACGGCGTAGAAAAAATGACCATGAAGCAAGCCAAGGAAGAAATGGCCTGCTTGAAGAAAGTATTTAATGATGTACGCTTGCTGGAAGGTGGGCAAATCAAAGAAGATTGTCATTGCTTCCAGTGCGAAAGCGAAAACATCAATTATAGTAGCTGTACCGCTGAAAAGGCCTATTCCACTAAGCAACCAGCCATTAAATTTGAGTTTATCAATGGGGAAGCCTATCAAATTTTTGCTCGCTATGTGGAAATCGATGAACACCCTTACATCATGGAAATGATCCGCAAGTTGGATGATGGGATGGTCATCGATGTAGAAGGTTTTGAAGAGGTTATCAAAAAATTCTCACTACATAAATCAATGTACTATGACCCTTTGACCGGTGCATATAACCGTAGATACTGGGAAGATCAGATTTCTCATTACCATGGTACAGCCGGAGTGGCCTTCATTGATATTGATGATTTGAAACTGTACAATGATACCTTGGGCCACCAAGGTGGGGATGCGTGTCTCCAGGCGGTGGTGCGTACCATTTTGCAAAATATCCGGAAGTCCGATTATCTTATCCGCTATGGCGGGGATGAATTCCTTTTGCTCCTGCCCAACGTATCTGCTTCCATTTTTGCAGCCAAACTTCGGACCATTCAGGAACGTATTTCTACTACCATTGTTCCTGATTATGAAAATATCAAACTGTCTGTCAGCATCGGTGGTGCTATGCTTTACGAAGGAAACATAAAAGATGTGGTAGCCCATGCAGATAAATTGATGTACTACGCGAAGTCTTATAAGAACACCGTTACCATGGAAGAAGATGTGGAACTGGAAAATAGACCACAGGAAAAGCGAGTGCGTCCACTGGTTCTCATCGTCGATGATAATGAAATGAATCGGGATATCCTGAGTGAAATGCTCGATCAGGACTATCGCATCATCGAAGCGGAAGATGGAGAAAAGGCGATTGCCCTTTTGGCCCAGTATGGTACCCAGATTTCCTTGGTGCTTTTGGATATTGTGATGCCAAAGAAAGATGGCTTTGCGGTCTTGGCAAAGATGAACCAGGAACACTGGATCGATGACATTCCTGTTATGATGATTTCCAGTGCGGACTCCATTCAATTCATTCGGAAATCCTATGAATATGGTGCGTCTGACTACATTAGCCGTCCTTTCGATATCAATACGGTTCGGCAGCGTGTATTCAACATCATCAAGCTGTTTACGAAACAGAGACGACTGAGCCAAATCGTCACCGCCCAGATCCATGAAAAGGAAATGAACAATGATATGATGATTTCCATCTTGAGCCAAGCCATTGGGTACAAGAGTGGGGAAACAGGGGTACACATCCGTCATATCAATAAATTGACTGAATTGCTTTTGGGGCAGCTTTCTAAAATCACCAGCCAGTATAAACTGACTTGGAATGACCAGAGTCTGATTGCGACCGCATCGGCGCTCCATGACATTGGTAAGATTGGCATTGATGAAAAAATTCTGAATAAGCCAGGCAAACTGACTAAGGAAGAATTTGAAATCATGAAAACCCATACCATCATTGGGGCCGATATCATTAAAAGTTTGGATAAATACCAAGATAATAAATTGGTTAAAGTGTCTTATGAAATCTGTCGCTGGCATCACGAACGTTGGGATGGCAAAGGCTATCCAGACGGTCTTGTAGGCGATGCCATTCCGATTTCTGCCCAAGTGGTGGCACTGGCAGATGTATATGACGCCTTAGTCAGCAAACGTTGCTATAAAGATGCATTCACCCATGACAAAGCCATTACAATGATTCTAAATGGGGAATGTGGTGCGTTCAACCCACTGATTTTGCAAGGGCTGAAAGAAATCCAGTCCATTATCCGTACTGAGTATCAGAAGTGGTAAAACGTGAGATAGTTTTATATCGCTATTTCTGAAATAGTGCGTAATGCGAAGTGCGTAGTGCGTAATGGTGGAAGGGGTGCACAATTCATGAAGCACCCCAATCCCCCTTTTGTATAAAAGCACAAATGAGAATTAATTATTTCACTATTATAAATGGGAACAAGTAAAAATATATTATATAAGGAGGCACTGTTATTATGACGGTGGAAGAATGTTATCAGAAGATGGGTGGAGATTACGGGGAAATCAGTCATCGGTTCCCCAGTGATAAGTTCATCAAAAAGTTTGCAGTGAAGTTTTTGGCCGATCCGAGCTTTTCCGATTTGGAAAAATATTTGGCCCAAGGCAATGTAGAAGAAGCCTTCCGCGCTGCCCATACACTGAAAGGGGTCGCATCGAACCTGGCATTTTCTCAGCTCTATCCATTGAGCGTAGAAATCACAGAAATTCTGCGTGCAGGGAAAATGGAAGGCACAGAAACCCTGTTCCCACAGCTGAAAGAAAAATATGAACTGACCATTCAGTGCATTAAAGAATTGGATGGGGAATAATAAATGCTCAAGTAGCTAGGGCCTAGCTACTAATCCCTAATCCCTATAATAAAAAAGGAATCTTGCCACAATGACAAGATTCCTTTTTTACTTGTTAGTCTATAGTAAGCAGTAAGCCGTAGAAGATACTGCTTACAGTTAACTGCTAACTGCTAACTGCCTACTGCCTACTGCCTACTGCCTACTGCCTACTGCCTACTGCCTACTTTTTCTTAGTCGGCTTTGATAGCGTCGTTCTTGATAGTATTTGTTTCTGCACCTTCTGCTGGGCTGGGGTAGAAATACAGAATACGATCTGGTTGGAAATACTTGTTAGCCAGTTTCTTAGCCAGAATCGGTGTCATAGCCTGTTCAAAGTCAACCACCTGGATAGGGGAGAGAGTGGTGTCTTCCACCAGAACAATAATCATAGGGCTCACTTCCGGTGCGTTTTCCGGCACTTCGCTTCTGTCCAGGGGAATGCTAAAAACCAAGCGGACAGTGGCTACATACTGTTCTTTATAATCAAAAATGGTTCCTCTAAAAGTATTTTCCCAAAGGGTACGCATCAAGTCAATGCGATACGGGTCCTGATTTTCTAACTTTTCTTCTTCCATGATATACCTCCATGATTAAGTTTCTTAGGTTACTCAGGAAACTCAAGTTTCTCAGGTTTCTCGAATGAGATGATAGCGTTTGTGTCTATTAGTCCATTCGAGAAGCCTGAGCAACCTGAGAAACTTGAGAAACCTTTAATTTCTAGTGGGTTTCTGATAAATGTCGCAAGCGCTCACATTGGAATTATTTATCCATCTGTGCCACAAGGTCTTTCAGATAGTTCTTGAAAGCCGGGCCCAGGTCTTCTCTGCGAAGGGCAAATTCTACGGTGGCTTTCAGGTAACCCAATTTATTACCTGTGTCGTACCGTTTACCGGTGAAATTGTAGGCAAATACTTTCTGATGATGGGCCATGACGCGAAGGGCATCGGTAAGCTGGATTTCTCCGCCTTTTCCTGGTTTGGTCTGTTCCAGTACTTCAAATACGTCTGGGGTGATAACGTAACGGCCCAGGGCAGCAAACTGGCTCGGTGCTTCTTCGATAGCTGGTTTTTCCACCATGTCACGAACACGAACCAAATTAGGATCTGCCGTAGCTTCTCCGTTTACGATACCGTAGGAAGAAACCTGGTCCTTTGGTACAATTTGGCAACCAATGACAGTACCGCCGGTCTTTTCATATTGGTCCATGAGCTGTTTCAGGGCTGGTTCACCGTTGCCGTTGTACACCACATCATCCCCAAGGATAACGCCGAATGGTTCGCCATCCATAAATTCTTTGGCGCACAGAATGGCATCGCCAAGACCTCTCATGTACTGCTGGCGGGTATAGTGAATTTTCACAGAAGCTACTTTTCTGACTTCTTTCAACAGGTCCATCTTGCCAGATTCATAGAGATGTTCTTCCAATTCTGGGGAGGAATCGAAATGGTCTTCAATGGCTCTTTTGGCATGACCAGAAATAATCAGAATCTGTTCAATACCACTGGCACGAATTTCTTCTACAATGTACTGGATGGTCGGTTTGTCTACGATAGGAAGCATTTCCTTCGGCATGGCTTTGGTTTCCGGAAGGAAACGGGTACCAAAACCAGCAGCAGGAATGACTGCTTTTCTGATTTTTTTCATAGGATTCTCCTTTGTGTAATATGTTATGCTACGGTTGAGACAGTTGGTATAATTCCGTTACTGATTCAGGTTGCTCAGGTTTCTCTACTGTGCTGGTAAACGTTAGCGTTATTATCTCATTCAAGAAACGTAAGAACCTTCAGAACCCTTAGAATCTTTCAATCATCAAATATGTCTTTTAACATAGCAGCATGCAGTGGTTAAGCAATAACAGGTACATTCTCAATTCTTTCTATATCCAAATGGATGCGTCTTATGCCACTGCCATGCGGAAGCGATGATTTCTTCTGTATCGGAGTGGGTGGGGTGCCAACCCAATACTTCTTTGCATTTCTTGGAAGAGGCAATCAGTACTGCTGGATCTCCCGGACGCCGATCTTCTTCGGTGACTTTGAAATCCACACCGGTCACTTTCTTCGCTGTTTCAATCATTTCACGGACAGAGAATCCATTTTCACTGCCCAGGTTGAAATAATTGCTTTCGCCACCGTTCAGCAGATATTTCATAGCCAATACATGGGCGTTGGCTAAGTCCACCACATGGATATAGTCGCGAATGCAAGTACCATCTGGGGTGGGGTAGTTGGTTCCATAAATGGCAATATGGTCACGAACACTTTGGGCGGTTTTCAAAATCAATGGAATCAGGTGGGATTCCGGATTGTGGTCTTCGCCGATGACACCACCTTCGGCAGCACCAGCGGCATTGAAATAACGGAGTGCCACATAGTGGAGACCGTAGGCCATAGTGAAATCATGCATCATATTTTCAATGACCAATTTGGTGCGACCATATACATTGGTCGGATTGTGGGGGAAATCTTCTTCAATAGGTGTTTTTTCCGGCTCACCATAAACGGCAGCAGTAGAGGAAAATACAATTTTGTCTACACCGGCTTTACGCATTCCTTCCAACAGGTGAAGCGTGCCTTCCACATTATTATTATAATATTTGGCCGGATCCACCATGGATTCGCCCACCAAAGAATAGGCCGCGAAATGAATGACCCCGGAAATATTGTATTTCTTCAGCGTTTCTGCCACAAAATCCGTATCATGGATATCGCCTTTGACGAGGGTAATCCCTTCTGGAACCGATTCCGCATGGCCCGTGGCCAAATTATCAAATACCACAGGTGTGAAATCTTTTTCAGCTGCTAAGGCTCTAACCGTATGAGAACCAATATACCCAGCACCGCCGGTTACAAGAATATTCATAGGTAACCTCCTTGTATTTTTAAAATCAATATAAGTATAACATAAAGTAATGAGATTGACATGTTCTGATTGATAAATTAAGGCTTGGTGTCAAGTGGTATGATTTTGCAAGAAATTCAGGCTACTCAGGTTACTCAGGTTACTCAGGTTGCTTAGGTTTCTCACGTTTCTCGAATGAGTTAATGATGCTACTGTCTATAGGCACATTCGGAGAACCTGAGCAACCTGAGAACCCTTAGAAACTTGAGCAACCTTTTTATCCACAGCACACAAAAAGGGATTAGGCTTATTGTTTTCCTAATCCCCAATCCCTAGCTACCAGTCACTAGTCACGAGTCACTGGTCACTAAAATTATTTATAAATCACAATGGTAGAAATATCATCTTCTGCTTCATTGGTTGTCTCATCTGTCGGTGCAGGTGCAGTGGTTGTATTTCCTTGTTCTTTCAATGCTTTTGCCTTGGCTTCTGCTTCGGCTTTTTTCTTTGCTTCTTCTGCTGCCTTCTTAGCCGCTTCTTCTGCTCGGCGCTGTTTTTCTGCAGCAGTCAGATATACGGTGTACTTCGGCGTAAGGGACACTTTGGCATCAATTTCAAAAAGTCTGCCCCATGGGAAATCGGCACTGATGGTGGCTGGATCAAGTCCCATTTTCCGTTTCGCAAAATCTTGAAGCTGTGCAATCATTTCTTCTTTCATAGCTGGGGTCGGCTTGTAATTGGTGTGTTCCAATTCGGTTAAGCGGTTGATATTTTTTCGTACATTGGCCTGGTACGCCCAGTTATCAATGTATTGTTCAATCAGCATATCTTTATGGTCCTGGGCGCTCATATCCGGTGCTAAAATGGCTTGGGCAATAGCATAACCGATGGTATTGGACGCCGTATTCCACCCATTGTAGGCAGCCACTTTATAAAGTAAATCATTTTGGACCATCAAACTCATAAGCGTATTGTCTGAACCATTGGCGAAGTACACATCCACCATGGAGACAGGAATGCCCCGATCCACTACATCTTTGACTCGATGCATGAAGTCCGTAGTAGATGGTTTCATCATGCCGTAGTTGCTAAATTGTCCCGATTCTCCTGTGGATGATAATGGGGTATTTACCGCCAGCACGATATCTGGGGTCTGCTTTCCGGCCATGACACCGCCCACCGCTTCGATATGTTCACTGATGGTTTTTCCAATAGGCTGGCTTTCATAGCTAGGCACCGTATCTTCTGCTCGACCCAGTGGATAGATAGAGGCAAAGGTAGGTTTCAAATGATTAATATCATTGTGATACCGGGCAATGAGAAGCAAAGCCAACTGGTCCGCCCCTGGGAAAGAACCATACACTTTAGGAGATAATTTTTGAGACTGTTTCCCTAAATATCTAGCTTCCATAGCAGATTGAGAATTTTTACTGTTGTCATCATGGCCTTCGCAATAGTATGCAAAGAGTCCACTTTGGGTATCTTTCATCAGCATGCGATTGATGGCATTGTTTTTGCTGCGCCGTTTGAACCAGTCCTGTAAGTATTCCGAAGGCACGGTCAACTTCAGCGATAACAGCTCGGCCGCTTCCTCGTTGGTGATATCTCCTATATCCATCTTATCTTGCAAACCGGAAATGCGATACAGTGCGTTACCGTAATTGGAGTAATAGTACGGCTCTACACCACTGTTGGACGCATAGGGGGTACGCATGATGGTACCAAAAGCATAGATGGGCACCTGCGGATAGGATTTGTGCAACTGGGAAATACGATTTGCCCGTGCCATTAATGTATCTAGAGATTCATTGTGCTTTCTGGAATCCACCAGGCCGCCGTAAATTAAAGTATCGGTGGATAGAACCACACAGTCCGCTTTTGCCATATTCTGCTTGATCCATTGCCACACCTGGTCAGGGCTTCCATGGTAATTCTTCCCCGATAAATAGGCTTTCGGGGGTGTCAACACATCGTATCCCGCTTTTTCCGCCGTGGATACCGTATAGGCCAGACTGACCGGTCGATCATCCTGTGGCACAAGAAGAATGGTTTTGGCTTCTGCCGAAAACAGACCGCCAGATAAAAGAAGGGCCGCGGTGAGACATACCAGTTTTTTATGTAAAATCAAAATAGCCTCCTTAAAGAAATAGTTTGTTTTGTGTGTTATTATACCATGAATTATTAGTGGGTGGGAGGTTCTGTTGGTATGATTTCGATTGAGCAACATCTGTATTTTATTTCGCTATACGAGGTTCTGTGGGAGACATATTCGATTTGCTAACATTGTAATACTTCCGCTCTCATAGGGTTCTGGTTGTGTGATTTCGATAGAGAAACCTTTGTGTTTTATCCCGTTATACAAAGGTTCTCAAGGTTCTAAGAGTACTAAAGGTTCTAAAGGGGCCTCGAATAAGATGATAACGCTAAGGTTTATTGGCTCATTCGAGTAACCTGAGAACCTTCTGTACCTTTAGAACCTTGAGAAACTTTGCATACATCTTTCATAACCATATTTCTCTATCCATGCCAGCACTACAAAAACCTGAGAACCTTGAGAACCCTCAGAAACTTGAGAACCCTCAGAAACTTGTGCAACCTGTCACCTCCATCATAGACATAACCGCCATGCCGCGTTATAATAGATGAAATATTGCTGATGAGACGATATCATCGGTTATCTCATACAGGAGGAATTTTCATGAGCGAAAAACCAAAGTATTACATTACCACTCCGATTTACTACCCAAGTGCGAAATTGCACATCGGACATACCTATTGCACATCCATTGCGGACAGCATGGCTCGTTTCAAAAGATTGGACGGCTATGATGTATTTTTCTTGACCGGTTCTGATGAACACGGACAGAAGATTGAACAGAAGGCAGAAGAAGCGGGTGTAACCCCGATTGAATATACCAATAAAATTGTAGGCATGTTCCAGCAGTTATGGAAGGAACTGAATATTTCCAATGACGATTTCATTCGTACCACTGAAGAACGCCATAAGAAAGTCGTTCAGATGCTGTTCCAGCGTGCCTATGACAATGGGGATATTTACAAAGGTAAATATGAAGGCTGGTACTGTGTACCTTGCGAATCTTTCTGGCCAGAAAACAAACTGGATGAAAATCACGTCTGCCCTGACTGTGGTCGTCCGCTGCAGCGTGTCAGTGAAGAAGCTTATTTCTTCAAAATGTCCAAGTATGCAGATCGTTGGCTGAAATACATTGAAGAAAATCCGTCTTTCATTCAGCCAGAATCCCGTAGAAATGAAATGATTCAGTTCGTTAAGAGCGGACTGGAAGACCTTTGCGTATCCCGTACCAGCTTCACCTGGGGCATTCAGGTTCCATTTGACCCGAAGCATGTGGTCTATGTATGGTTTGACGCCCTGGTAAATTATCTCACCGCCGCTGGCATTGTGGATGATCCGGAAAAATTCAAGAAATTCTGGCCTGCAGATGTCCATCTGGTAGGGAAGGAAATCGTTCGTTTCCATACCATCATTTGGCCGATTATGCTGATGAGCTTGGGCATTGAACTTCCGAAGATGGTTTATGGCCATGGCTGGCTCATTGTAGACGGCGAAAAAATGTCTAAATCCAAGGGCAATGTAGTAGATCCAATTCCGCTGCTACAGGAATTTGGCTCCGATGCCATTCGTTACTACCTGCTGAATGATATCCAGCTGGGACAGGACGGCAATTTCAGCCGCGACCGTCTCATTAGCCGTATCAATTCTGACCTTTCCAATGACTTGGGTAACTTGCTCTACAGAAGCTTGTCCATGGTAGAAAAATATAGAAATGGCGTTCTTTCCAAAGGCGATGCCTCTTCTGATGAAACAGTAGCCGCTGCTTCTAAAGACATTGAAGAAAAAGCAGCAGAAGCCCTGGAAGCACTCCGTGCTGGCATGAATGGATGGAAAATCAATGACGGCTTGAAAGCCGTATGGTCTTTCGTTCGTGCGCTGAATAAGTACGTAGATGTAACCATGCCTTGGGCACTGGCAAAAGACGAAGCCAAAGCACCGGTACTGGATGCGGTACTGTACCACCTCTGTGAAGGTCTCCGCTTTGTAGCCCTCATGGCAGAACCGGTAATTCCGATTGCTTGCGAAAAAATGTGGAATCAGCTGGGCCTTTCCAATTTCAAAGACGCTTGCTATGCGGACTTGACCTGGGGTGGTATTGCTGATGGCACCCATATCAATAAGGGACCACAGCTGTTCCCAAGAATTGAAATCGAAGAAGAGGAAGAAAAGCCTGCTCCTAAGAAGGCAGAAAAGAAAGCTGCTAAAAAAGAAGCACCAAAAGAAGAAAAACAGGGAAATATTTCCATCGATGATTTCTTCAAAACTGACCTTCGTGTCGCAGAAATTTTGACCGCTGAAAAGGTAGAAAAATCCAACAAACTGATTAAAATGACCGTTTCTGTTGGAGAAGGGGACACCCGTACCGTAGTGAGCGGTATTTCCCAGTACTACAAACCGGAAGATCTCATTGGCAAACACGTCATCTTCGTTTCCAATCTGAAACCAGCCAAACTGATGGGCATCGAATCCCAGGGCATGATCCTGGCTGCTTCCAAAGACGGCAACCTGCAGGTGCCTTTCGTAGATATGCCTGCTGGCAGCAAGGTTAAATAATGGGCCTTTTTGACACCCACGCCCACTTGTACGACAAAGCCTTTGATAAGGACCGGGAAGATGTGATTTATCGCATTTTCAAAACCTTGGACTATGTAGTGGTTCCGTCCGAAGATGTAACAACCAGCCAAAAGGCTGTAGCCCTGGCAGAATCCCACCCGCACATATACGCAGCCGTTGGCATACATCCTCAGGTGACAAAAGATGCCTCTGAAGAAGCAATGGATGAATTGGCTGATTTGGCAAAACAGCATCCTAAAGTGAAAGCCATTGGGGAAATTGGTTTAGATTATTACTATCTCTATACGGATAAGGAAACGCAGAAAAAGTGGTTTGCTCGGCAAATAGAGCTGGCGAAAGATTTGGACCTTCCTATCCTTATTCATGACCGGGATGCTCACGGCGATACATTGGATATCCTGAAGGCACACAAAGGCCAAAAGCTAAGAGGCATACTTCATTGTTTCTCTGGCAGCCTAGAAACTGCCAAAGAATTGATGAAACTGGGCTTCTATATTTCCTTTGCAGGACCGGTGGTCTTTCCAAAGAGCTTGAAGCTCAAAGAAGTGGCAAAGGAAATCCCTTTAGACCGGCTTCTTATTGAAACCGATAGCCCCTATCTGACACCGCCGCCCCATCGGGGAAAACGCAATGATCCGTCCAACGTGTATTATGTGGCACAAGAAATTGCTCGTTTAAAAGAAATACCACTGGAAGAGCTCATAGCAGCAACGACAAAAAATGCTCGCTTACTCTATCAAATAGAAGAATAAAAAGAAAGTGTGATAAAATTTTTCTGTTTTGTCACACTTTTTTCTTTTCAAAACGTGTAAAAATGAAAATTTTTCCGATATTATAATCGGAAGGAAGAAATACAAGGTCCTTGCAAACGGAAACTTTTCTTTCCAACCTGCTTTTTTCTTTATATATTCATTCGCGAAGAGGAAGAAAGTGGGGAGGAGGAAAGGGGACCGTGGATATCCGGATACTATTTCCGATTTCCCTCACCAGCGTGGCCACATGGTGAGAAAACCATACAACAATCAAATAGGTACAGTAACCGCTATATACTGACTGAGCTATGCTGGATTCTCTTGGACGACAAACTGTAGCACGAAGTTTAGCCGAAATTAAGGGCATGAACCGTGAAATGTGCTGGTGCCTGATTCCCTGGTCTCTCTTCATAGAAGTTATACACAAAAGCGGAAGCTGTGCCTTTTTGTAGTGTAATTTTTGTGACTTGCCTGGTAACCACTGACGGAATCATATCTATTCCATCATTTGATGCAAAGATTCTAAGGGGCTTTAAATGAGATGATTACGATAGCGTTTATCGGCACATTCGGAGAACCTGAGCAACCTGAGGAACCTTAGCAACTTGAGCAACCTGTCACCACTAATGGAGCCATACCTACTAACGCAAACCCATAAAAAATCCTATTTCCTACTCCCTGTTGTACCTTTCAAAAATTTTTCCCATAAGTATCCAATTTCTGTTATAATAGGAAAAGATTATGTTTATCGAAAGACTATCTTTTCATTGATGGAGGCAACCATGGATTTTAGCTTAGATGCGAAGCAGCAGGAATTGGTGAACCTGGCTCGTGAAATTGCACAGAAAGAAATCGCGCCAAGAGCGCTGGATATTGATAAAAGTGGTGTCATGGATGAAGACTTGCTTCACATTCTGAAACAGTCTGGCATGACCCAGCTGGCGGTGCCGAAGGAATACGGCGGGGCCGGGCTGGACCTTTTGACCGGTGCTATGATCAGTGAAGAGCTGGCCAAAGGTTGTGCCGGTGTCGCAACGGTTTGTGCAGCCAATTCTCTGGCTTCTTTCCCGATTCTCATCGGCGGCACCGATGAACAGAAGAAGGAATATTTCGATTGCCTCAATGAAGGCGGTATTTCCTGCTTTGCCCTGACCGAACCGGGGGCTGGTTCCGATGCAGGGGCCGTATCTTGCAAAGCCAAGAAGGTGGACGGCGGTTACGTGCTGAATGGCACCAAGTGCTTCATCACCAATGCGCCTATTTGTGACAAAATCACTCTCTTTGCCAATACCCGTGAATCTGGCGGTATCCGCGGCCTTACTGTATTTACTGTAGATAGAAATACCCCTGGTATTTCCATCGGCAAAGAAGAAGATAAGATGGGCATCCGCGCGTCTGCTACGTCGGAAATCATTTTTGACGACTGCTTCGTTCCGGCCAGCGCTAGAATCGGCAGAGAAGGTATGGGATTCCGCATCGCTATGCAGACCTTGGAAACTTCCCGTCCGGTAGTAGGGGCTATTTCCGTAGGTATTGCTCAGGCCGCTTTGGAAAATGCTATCCACTATGCACACCAGAGAAAACAGTTCGGTCAGAAGATTGCGTCCTTTGAAATGGTGCAGGAAATGATTGCCAACATGGTGACCAAGACCGAAGCCGCTCGCGCTTTGGTATATAAAGCTTGCTGGATGCAAATGCACGGCGACAAACAGGCTTCCATGTTCTCCGCTATGTCCAAGTGCTTCGCTTCCGACGTAGCTATGGAAGTGACCACCACGGCCGTACAGGTCATGGGCGGAAACGGATACTCCCGTGAAAATCCGAATGAAAAATACATGCGCGATGCTAAGATCATGCAGATTTACGAAGGCACCAACCAGGTACAGAGACTGGTTATCGCCAACGCAGCACTGTACTAATCGGTGACTGGGGATTAGAAAATCGTAATTGACGTAAGCCGTCAAGAGGTAGAAATAGGATTCTACCCCTTGACGGCTTTTTGTGCTTTAAGTGACTGGGGAAATAGGAGTCTTCAGTTTAGTATTTGCGTTAGTAGGTATGGTTCCGCCAGTAGTGACAAGTTGCTCAAGTTTCTAAGGGTTCTCAGGTTGCTCAGGTTCTCCGAATGTGCCCATAGACGCTAGCGTTATTAGCTCATTCGAGAAACGTGAGAAACCTCAGTATCTTGAGAAACCTGAGTAACCTTTGCATCAGTAGAAATCATCGCATATTCCGCTTAACTTAACAACATTGCCCTTAGAACCTTTAGAACCCTAAGAACCCTTTGTACCTTTTTCAAAACGGTAGCATCGCATATCTCGTTTAACAGAGTATCATTGCCAAAGTGGGGATTTGGGGCTTTTTTATTTCCATGACCCAAGCAGCACCACACAGTATTTCCTATTTCCAATACAAAGCAAAAACTATCGATACTATCGAAGAAAAATAAATCTTTGGGCAGCAGAGGCAAAAATGGAAGTTTTCAAAAATTTTATTGTCACTCGGTGGGGGAATGTGGTAGAATGTGGGTAAATGTGGAGGAGGTGGAAGGATTATGTTTATGAATGAATACACACATACCATAGACGCCAAAGGCCGCATGATCCTTCCCGCCAAATTCAGAGAAGAGCTAGGAAGTCATTTCGTGCTGGCTCCTGGGCTCGATACCTGTCTTTGCATCTACCCGAAAGAGCGGTGGGATGCATTGATTGCGAAATTGCAAAAGCTGCCATTTACCAATCGAAATGTGCGTAAAATCATGCGTCATCTCATTGGACGAGGGACGGAAATGGAATGTGACCGACAAGGGCGAATTCTGATTCCGTCTCATCTTCGCGCATCGGCACAGCTGAAGAAAGAAGCCCGTATCATCGGCACCGGTGGTACCATCGAAATCTGGGATCCGGACCTGCTCCAGCAGGATGAAGAAAACGAAGACATCGCATCCATTGCGGATACACTGGATTTGCCTATGGATTTGGGATTCTAAAAAGCAGTTAGAAGTGAGAAGTGGTGGTGGCGGCGCAACAAATTAAGAAGCGCCGCAAATTTATAAAGTTTATTATTTTGCTGACTTGTTTTCCTTCACATGGAAAAGATACGGCTTGGCAAAAGGTTAAAAGGGTTATGAATGGGCTATGAAACTTACCGATGATAACCTTTTTAAAGAGGGGTATTGGGGCGCTATATGAATTGTGCGCCCCTTCCACCACTCCTCACTCCTAATTCCTCACTTTAAAAGAAGAGGAAACGGCTATAGTATGGCACTATGGTGCCTTTGATTGATAGACGAGGATAAAACATGGAATTTCAACACACTACAGTATTATTAGGCGAGATGATTGACCATATTTTGACCAATCCTCACGGTATATATGTGGATTGTACCTTAGGGGGAGGCGGTCATTCTCTGGCGTTGTCGGAGAAACTGACACCGGATGCCCTTTTGATTGGGGTCGATCAGGACGAAGAAGCCATCGAGGCGGCATCGAAGCGACTGGAACATGCGCCTTGCCGCCATCAGATGGTACGGGACAATTTTTCCCACATCGATGATATTTTGACCCATTTGGACATTCCCAAAGTGGATGGATTCATCTTTGACCTGGGCGTTTCCTCCCACCAGTTGGATGATGGGAGCCGCGGATTTTCTTATATGAATAACGGCCGTCTGGACATGCGGATGGACCAGAGAAATCCACTGACTGCCTATGAAATCGTGAACAATTACGATGAAGCAGAACTGGCTAAAATCATCTGGGAATACGGGGAAGAACGGTGGTCCAAGCGGATTGCCCAGTTCATCTGCAAATTCCGGGAAGAGAAACCTATCGAAACCACAGAAGACTTGGTGTCGGTCATCAAAGCGGCCATTCCAGCTCATGCCAGAAGAAATGGCCCCCATCCGGCCAAACGAACCTTCCAGGCCATCCGCATTGAGGTGAATAACGAACTGGGGATTCTGAAAGACACCATGGAAGCCTGCGTATCCCATCTGAATCCAGGGGGACGGCTGGGTGTCATCACCTTCCAGTCTTTGGAAGACCGGATTATTAAAAACACCTTCCGGGAGATGGAACGGGAATGTATCTGCCCGCCAGAACTGCCAGTCTGCGTCTGCCATCACCACCGGTTGGTGAAATCCGTAGGAAAAGCCATCAAACCAAGCGCTAAGGAACTGGAAGAAAACCCCAGAGCCAGAAGCGCTGAGCTTCGTGTAGTAGAACGTGTATAAACATAGTGATGGTTAGGTATGAGTAAAAAGTGAGGAGTGGCGGTGGCGGCGCGACACATTAAAAAGCGCCGCAAATTCTAGAAGGGTTATGAAACTTACGAAAGAACATAACCTTTTATAACCTATATAACCTTGACTGTACTGGATATATAAGGCTGTTTGAAATAGAAATAAGCAGAATAATAACCCTAAAAAGGGGTATTGGGGCGCCCTATAATTTTGATGCGCCCCTTCCACCACTCCTCACTCCGCACTCCTAATTTCTCATTGCTTTTAAATAGGGGAGAGATGATTCATGGTATCGCAAAATGTACAAACAATGAACTACGTAGCGTCTATACCTGAACATATGACAGTATCCTCATATGCGACAGATAGGGATGCCACACTGTCAGGGCAAATTTTTCGCCACGTCATTTGGGCCATTGCGCTCATTTTAATGCCCGTATTTCTATTGGTCCTTTTCAATGGGATTAACGTGCAAAAAGAATACGCCATGCAAAACCTTCGCAGCGAAGTGATGACCATGGCGAAAGAAAATGACGTCATGCGTCTGGAAGTGTCGAAATTAGACGCACCAGTACGTGTCCAGCAAATCGCAGAAAAAGAATTACATATGAGCCTGCCCCTACGAGTGATCCACGGCGAGGCCGACCCAGCCGTGCCGGCGGAAAATAAGGGACGGTAGTGACTAGTGACTAGTGACTGGTGACTAGGGACTAGGGATTAGGAAATAATTTCCTAGCGTTTTATCTCCCCCGCCGGGGCAATGCTGTTAAGTTAAGGATTTGCGTTAGTAGATATGACTCCGCTAGTGGTGACAGGTTGCTCAAGTTGCTAAGGTTTCTCAGGCTGCTCAGGTTCTCCGAATGTGCCGGTAGACGCT
>SAMEA104315429__coassemble_862_pt1 | contig 17321 bp, 10 predicted proteins | sample SAMEA104315429__metabat2_low_PE_029 | metagenome-assembled genome bin SAMEA104315429 (sample SAMEA104315429) | gut metagenome | biome: Monkey gut; feature: monkey-associated habitat; material: faeces | place: China | collected 2013 | reverse complement strand
CACAAAAGGAATCACCACATATTTCGCTTAACTTAACAGCATTGCCCGACGGGGGGAGTAGATAAGGAGTAAACTTATGAATACAAGACAAGTGAAAGTTGGAAATGTAACCATCGGTGGAGGCGCGCCCATTGCAATTCAGTCTATGAGCACCTTTAGCCCCATCGATACCGAGGCGGCAGCGGCGCAGATTAATGCTTTGGCTGCTGCTGGGGCTGATATTATTCGTATGGCTGTGCCGGATAAGAAGGCGGCAGAGGCACTAGGAGCACTTCGGAAAAAGGTTCATGTACCGCTGGTAGCAGATATTCATTTCGATTACCGTCTGGCACTGACCGCCATGGAGCAGGGCATCGATGCGCTCCGTATCAATCCAGGAAATATTGGCAAACGAGAAAACGTAGTTAAAGTGGTGGATATGGCCAAGGAAAAACATATTCCTATCCGTATCGGTATCAATGCGGGATCTCTTCCAGAAGAAATTCTCAAAGAATACGGCGGCCATCCCACCGCGGAAGGCATGGTGGAAGGGGCGCTTACCCATGTGCGCATCCTGGAAGCAGAAGGATTTCATGATATTGTGATTTCCGTCAAATCCAGCGACGTGCCTATGATGGTGAAAGCCAATCGACTGCTCTCTGAAAAAGTGGATTATCCGCTGCATCTAGGCGTTACCGAAGCAGGAACTCTCTATAGAGGTACTATCAAATCTGCCATTGGTATCGGAAGCCTTCTCTTGGATGGTATCGGTGATACACTTCGGGTGTCTCTCACCGATGACCCGCTGAAAGAAGTGAAAGCCGCCAAAGAAATTCTATCTTCTTGTGGCATGCAGCAGTATGGGCCTGTGCTTGTGTCTTGCCCGACTTGCGGTCGCACCCAGGTGAATCTCATTGAAATGGCAAAAATTGTGGAAGAAAAAATTCAGCAATTTAAAAAGCCCATCAAAGTGGCCGTTATGGGCTGCGCTGTCAATGGACCGGGAGAAGCCAGAGAAGCCGACTTCGGTATCGCTGGCGGTAAAGGCAGCGGACTGATTTTCCGGAAAGGAAAAGTCCTCCGCAGCGTGCCGGAAGATCGCCTCATCGATGAACTGATGGAAGAAATTAGGAAATATGAGGAGACTAGTGACTAGGGACTGGTGACAGGTAGCTAGGGATTAGTGACTAGGCCTTAGGGATTCGGGACTGGTTAACAGTTAACTGTTAACTGTTAACTGTCTACTATTATGGCTTGTCCAACAACTCTTCTTCGTCGACCTATCCCTGGCCCGCAAGTGGGCTTGCCCCTTCCTGAGGAAGGGGCTTTTTAGTTTGAAAAAAGGTATATAGGGTTATGTGCTTATGGGAAGTATCATAACCCTATATACCCTTTTTATTCATTACTTCGGATTTCCTCGAATGACATTATAAGTGGTTTCAGTAGTATTATTTGTTTTTTTAAAGACGTTTTGTTTTGCGTCGCTCTTATATTTAGTGACATCGCCTGTAGTAGTATCTATTTTGTTTACATCGGTTGTGACACCCTGAATACTTCGGGTCCAGGAGTCAAATCTGATAATTTCTGACCGCCATTTTTCGATGGGTCGTAAATGCTGACGCCGTAGTATATGTTGCCGTTTTCGGTATATTCCGTCATGACCCAGCTGCAATCGCCCAAATAAGAATCATCAATTTTATCCATGAAATTGGAGTTGGATTCACTATCGCTGAGTTCACCGAATTTGTCATCTCTTGCCTTAGTAAAATCCATGTCTTTTCTTGTAGTTAGGGCGTAGCCCACCTGGTCTTGAAACCATTTCTCATTGATATAGCCCATGAGTGTGTCCTTTAGCCATTTCATATTTCGGTCATCGCCGGATAGGTTGGACGATGGGTCCTTGGAGGCGCTGGCTACGTTGCCCAAGAGGGAAGAGGAGTTTCCAAAGATGCTAGAAATACTGTCCTTCAATCCGGAACCGGAGAATATAAAAGAGCCAATACCTACTACGATGGCAAGCAGAAGGGCGTATTCGATAAGGTCTTGTCCTTTTTGATTGTTGTATTTCCACATGATGATTCCTTTATTGATAGTTTGATTGTTATATATAAATATGCTCTATAGGTTTAAGGTTTACGTGCCGTGTTCATTATCTACATATAAAATAGGTTTTGAAAGTTGCATTGGTTTAAGGTTTATGTACTAATACGAGGCATAATTCTGATTTCTAGTCACCGATGGTTATGTCGTTGGTGTATCTCTAATGACAGTATATGTTTTATTTGTTGCTGGATCTGTGCGCTTTGTTGCTGTTTGGCTGGCGTTACTAGTTAATTTTTCGACTGTGTTTGTGTTGGGATCGACACGATAAATGTCGGTAGTAATGGTTGTACCGTAATCTAAGTCAGACAGTTTTTTACCATCATTTTTCGACGGGTCATAAATGCTGACGCCGTAGTAAGTTTTTCCATTATCAGTGTATCCAGTAAATACCCAGCTGCTATTTTCGCCCAAAATACTAGAATCAATCTTATTTACAAATTTTGAATCAGAAGCACTATCGATTAAACCGTTCGGTTTGTCTGCTGAAAAGTCTGGGCCATGGCGATTTTGGGGTGTATTTCCTAAATAGCCGGCAAAATCATTGTCTTTGCTTGTTGTATAGCCAAGAAATTTCTCTAATAGCCATTTCATGTTACGATCGTCTACAGTATCTTTTGATGGGTTAGCCGAATCACTAGCAGCGATGCCTAAGATGTTGGACGTATTTCCAAAGATACTGGAAATACTATCTTTCATGCCGGAACCAGAGTATATAAAAGAACCAATGCCCACAACGATGGCGAGCAGAAGTGCGTATTCGATGAGATCTTGTCCTTTTTGGTTGTTGTATTTTTTCATAATGCTCTTCCTTCGGGAAAATTAAAAAATTTATGATTGTTATATACATTTTTCTATGTTTTACCATTCTCAATAGGAGTATGGCAAGGAAAGAAATGGGTTCTGTGGGAGCCGTTTCGGGTTGAGGCTTTAGGGATTTATTACCGCAGTCAGAAGGTTCTGTGGGAGGTGATTTGGGTTGAGACTTTGGGGATTCATTGCCGCGGTCATAAGGTTCTGTAGGGATGCTTAGGATTTGCCTCACATAGAGGTGACTTCTTGTATATAACCATTCTATCAGAACCTTATGATAGCAGTATAAATACCAGGAGACTCAATCCGTAATTGTTCAACTACTTGACAATTCCATTTCCTGTGCTACAATAGTCACATGATTATAGCGATGAGGAAGACAGAATTTCGAGAAACCTCCCAAGAGAGCGGGCAAAAGGTGGGATGCCTGTGGGGCGAGCGAGATTTATTTCACTTCTGAGCTTCTGGTTGAACAGAGTAGACTGGACGCAGGGCTGCGTTATGGCTTTTGAGTACAAATTAGGGTGGTACCGCGGATATGAGACTTCGCCCCTTCGGGGTGAGGTCTTTTTTGTATGTAAGTTTACACCGCTATTATCTCCCCCGTCGGGGGAGAACACAAGAGGGGGCTGCACTGGCGGCATACTTCGCTATGAACACCGCAAACGAACTCGGTGATACCTGCTCCTAGCGGTAAAAACAATGAGTGTCATCGCTTTTACCGCTAGGAGCGGGCAGCACCGAGTTCGAAGGGAGAAACAAAGTATTTCATACCGCTAGAGTTGCCATCTTCGCTTCGCTCGAAATGGCGTCTCACTGCATCTTTGCGTCGCGACGCTCCTAATGATGCAGTTCGCTTGCACACCCTTTGGTAGGCAAGCCTACCACCTTCCCCCGATGGGGGGACTAAATAATGACTACACTTATATAGGAGGTATTTTCAATGGAAAATAAGTTGGACGAATTGAAAGCCAACATGGAAAAAGACCTGAATGCCCTGGAATCCCAGGCAGCAGAGATGATCAAAGCAGCAGAAGATGAAAAAGCGCTGCAGGATACGAAGGTTTTCTTCCTGGGCAAAAAGGGGAAACTCACTGCGGTTCTTCGTGGCATGAAAGACCTGACCAATGAAGAAAGACCGGTCATGGGGGCTTTGGCAAACAAGGTCAGAGCTGACGTAGAAGCAGCCATCAATGATAAGATGGGAGAATTGAAAGCCAAGAGACTGGCCGCTCGCATTGCTAGCGAAACCGTAGATATCACCCTGCCGGCTCGTCACCAGAAGGAAGGACACATCCATCCGCTGGACAAGGCTCTCCGTGAAATTATGAAATCCTTCATTCGCATGGGTTACTCCGTCGAAGAAGGTCCTGAAATTGAACAGGATTATTACAACTTTGAATGTCTGAACCTGCCGAAGGACCATCCGGCCCGCGACATGCAGGATTCTTTCTATATCACACCAGAAATTCTGCTCCGTACCCATACATCTCCAGTACAGGCCAGAACCCTCAGAAAGCATGAACCGAATTCTCCAATTCGCATGATTGCGCCAGGCAAAGTATTCCGCTGGGATAACGATGCTACCCATTCTCCGGTATTCCATCAGGTAGAAGGTCTGGTGGTTGATAAGGGCATCAAATTCGCTGATCTGAAAGGCACTCTGGAAATCTTCCTGAAAGATCTTTTCGGCTCCGATACAAAGATTCGTTTCCGTGCGTCCTATTTCCCGTTCACCGAACCATCTGCAGAAGTGGATATTTCCTTCGCTGCTAGAACCGGTGAAGAAGGGGGAGACCCGGATTGGCTGGAAATCCTTGGCTGCGGCATGGTTCATCCAATGGTACTCAAACTCAATGGCTATGACCCAGACAAAGTCAGCGGCTTCGCATTCGGCATGGGCATCGAACGTATCGCCATGCTGCTCTACGGAATTGACGACCTGCGCAATTTCTACGAAAATGATGTTCGTTTCTTGAAACAGTTTTGATAAGTAAGTTTACACCGCTACTATCTCCCCCGTCGGGGGAGAATACAAGAGGGGGCTGCACTGGCGGTATACTTCGCCATGAACATATCAAGCGTACCCGGTGATATCCGCTCCTCACGGTAAACTCGCTATTTGATGCCTGTTTACCGATAGGAGCGGGCAGCACCGAGTGCGAGGGGAGAAACATCGTATTTCATCCCGCTAGAGCTGCCATCTTCGCTTCGCTCGAAATGGCGTCTCACTGCATCTTTGCGTCGCTGCGCTCCTAATGATGCAGTTCGCTTGCACACCCTTTGGTAGCCAAGGCTACCACTTTCCCCCGAAGGGGGGGACTACAATAGGAGTAAACTTTTATAGGAGGTTAACATAGATGAACGTATCTTTGAAATGGTTAGGTACTTTAGTAGATATTAAAGGCCTGGATCCGGAAGAAATGGCGGAAACGCTGACCGTCGATGGCATTCCTGTAGAACATGTCATTTACCCGGGCAAAGGCATTAAAGGGGTCGTTACAGGAAAGATTCTTTCCATTGAAAAACATCCAGACGCTGACCACCTGGTGGTTTGCCAGCTTGACTGCGGACAGGGCGAACCAATCCAGATTGTAACCGGTGCGAAGAACGTAGCGGTTGGACAGATTGTACCGGTTGCACTGAACGGCGCTCATGTGCCGGCTAAGCACGACGCCAAGGCACCGGGAGGACTGAAATTTGGTGACACCAAAATCAAAGCGGGCAAACTCAGAGGCGTGGCTTCTGCCGGCATGATGTGCTCCTGCGGCGAACTGGGTCTGGATGACAACCTGTTTCCGGGAGTCAACAAAGACGGCATTATGATTCTGCCAGAAACCACCCCAGTGGGCGTAGATTTCCATACCCTGTACGACTTGGATGATGTGGTTTATGAAATGGAACTGACTGCCAACCGCGCAGACTGCTTCTCCATGATTGGTATGGCTCTCGAAGTGGGGGCTATTTTCCACAGAGAAGTGAAACTGCCGGAAATCAACGTAAAAGAAACAGGTGCGCCAATTGCAGGCCGTGCCGAAGTTCATATTGCTGAACCGGAATTCTGCAAACGCTTCTGTGGCAGACTTCTGGAAAATGTAAAAATCGGCCGTTCCCCAGAATGGATTGAAAACCGTCTCCGCAGCAACGGCATTCGCCCCATCAATAACGTAGTCGATGCAGCCAACTATGTGATGCTCGAAATTGGTCAGCCGCTTCACACCTATGACTATGACAAAGTAGCTGGTCATTCTCTGACCTGCCGCCATGCCCATGAAGGGGAAACCATCACCACTTTGGACGAACAGAAGAGAGAACTGAACGTAGCTGATTTGGTGATTGCTGATGGCAATGATACCGCATCCTGCGTGGCAGGCGTTATGGGCGGATTTGACTCCGAAGTTACTGAAAACACCAAGTCCGTATTCCTCGAAGCTGCTGTATTTGATAGTGCTTCCATCAGAAGAACCTCCCGCCGCCTGGGCCTTCGCTCCGAAGCTTCCGGCCGCTATGAAAAAGGCATCAACCCGGCTAGAAGTGAAATGGCTATCAACCGTATCTGCCAGCTGTTGGAAGAACAGGGCGCTTGCACCGTAGCTCCTGGCATGCTGGACGAATACCCGGTCAAAGCTGAGCCGCAGATTATCAAAACCTCTGTGAAAGCCATCAACGACTACATCGGCATCAACATGCCAAAAGACCAGATGATCGACATCCTGACCCATCTGTATTTCCAGATTGAAGAAAATAACGGAGACCTGACCGTTACCGTTCCGGACTTCCGTCTCGACTTAGACGGCATGCCAGACCTGGCTGAAGAAGTGGCTCGTGTATATGGCTACTCCAATATTCCGATCACCACTCCATGGAGCGCTATCGCCAAAGGCATGATGTCCAAGGAAACCGATGCTCTCTTCCGCATCACTGACTCCCTCATCGCCAATGGCCTTTCTCAGGTAGAAAACTACAGCTTCATGGATAAGAATGACCTGAAGAAATTGAACTTCCCAGAAGGACACAAAGTTTACAACGCCATTCCGATTCTGAACCCGATTTCTGAAGAATACCCGGACATGCGTACTAGCCTGTTCCCAGGCCTGATGCACACCCTGTCCTACAACCTGTCTCAGAAAAATGACCAGGTCTCCATCTTCGAATACGGCCACGTGTACCAGCCGAAAGCACTCCCATTGACCGAACTGCCACATGAATACGCCCTCGTTTCCGGTCTCCTCTGCGGCAGCCCAGAAGAAGCAGGCTATCCGAATAGCGGACGGAAATACGACTTCTACGACCTGAAAGCCATCGTAGAAGACCTCTTGACCGCCCTTGGTATCAAAGGCTACGACATCCAGCGTTCCAAGTACCCGGTATTCCATCCAGGCGTTGCTGCTGACTTCGTGAAAGACGGTGTCCTCTTGGCTTCTTTCGGTGAAATGCATCCAGCTGTTCTTGACCAGTGGGGTATTAAGAAAGACGTATACGGCTTCATCGTTTATATGCCGCACCTGATTAAATTCATCGATGCCACCATCGACTACAAGAAGATTCCGAAATTCCCGGCTTCCGCTCGTGACCTCTCCATGTTGGTTCCGCAGAAATACGCCGCCCAGGACGTAGAATCCATTATCACCAAAGCAGCAGGCAAACATCTGGAAAACCTCCGCCTGTTCGACCTCTATCAGGGCGAACAAGTCCAGGAAGGCTACAAGAGTATGGCCTACAACCTCGCCTTCCGCGCTGACGACCGCACCCTGACCGATGCAGAAGTGGATAAATGGATTGACAACATCGTCAAAGCACTGTCTGAAGCAGAAATTACATTGCGTGCTTAATGGTTTGAGCCCATAGCAGTGTAAACTGCTTGGGGGTATAGGGTTAGCCCTGCGGGCAGGTTATACGCTGTGATACCTGCTTGCTATCAATATCATATAGAACTTATATAAAGGGTTATAAAGGTTATGAAACTGATCATAGTATCATACTTTTATAGCCCTTTTTAGATTTTTAGATTTAGGAAATAGGGAAATAGCAAATTGTTCGATTATTTCTTTTGTGGTAAAGGTACTAAGGGTTCTCAAGGTACTAAAGGTTCTGAAGGTTCTATCTGTGTTTCCCTAGCGGTAAAAGAATGAGTGACACTAAAGGAAGAATTTCTAGCGGAAGCCCCCTTTCGCTGAAAGGGGGGCAGGGGGGATAGCTCCCACTAGCGATATAAATGATGGGAGATACATAGCCAAGTCGGCGTCCAGAACTTGCGGTTAATCGCTATAGCAGAACGCCGAAATGAGTAGAGGCGTATGTAATATATCGCTAAAGCGAGCTATCCCCTGGGACATTACGCTACGCTTATGTCCGTTCCCCTTCCAAAGGAAGGGGACTTCTGGTAGAGACTCTATCCATATCCGTCATTTCGACCGATCGTATATGCACTTGATGACATAAGTGTATTGAAATAAGATGTGTCCCTGAGTGGAGAAATCTTATCAGCATTAGTGGTAAGGGCTTAAAGCAGCAAAACATAGTGTCTCCATTTACTAAGTGCTGTTTACGATTCTAGGCACATTCGACGAACCTGAGAACCCTGAGAACCCTGAGAACCCTGAGCAACCTGAGCAACTTACACCCCGTTAGCTCCAGCGGAATTATGCCAACTTATACAAAGCCTATACTTGACAAATACGTAAAAATCGAGTATCCTATGTCATGTAGCAATTGTCGGGACGTAGCTCAGTTTGGTAGAGCGCTACCTTGGGGTGGTAGAGGTCGCATGTTCGAATCATGTCGTTCCGACCATTTTTATTTTACAACGTATTTACGATTTTCAATATTGGTAGCTAGTGACTGGTGACTTGTGACTGGGAATCTATTTTCCTTTAGTCACCAGTCACGAGTCACCAGCTACTAGATTACAACAAAAGAGGTCTTACTTATGAACAGAGTCAAATCCGTAATGCTTCTGACACTGCTCAGCCTGATTCTGATGGCCATTGGCGGTGTTGTTGGCGGACGGTCCGGAGCGACCATGATGCTATTTATTTCCTTTGCCATCAACTTCTACACCTACTGGAACTGTGACAAAATGGCACTTCGGGCCTACAATGCCCAGCCACTGTCAGAACAGCAAGTGCCGGAGCTGTACGAACTGGTTCGCGGTCTGTGCCGTAATGCACAGCTCCCGATGCCAAAGCTCTATGTGATTCCCACCGACGTGCCGAACGCCTTTGCGACTGGTAGAAATCCAGAGCACGCTGCTGTAGCAGTGACCGAAGGCATACTTTCCATGCTGGATCGGGATGAACTGGCAGGAGTTATTTCCCATGAGTTGTCACACGTGAAACATCGTGATACACTGATAATGACACTGGCCGCATCCATTGCGACCGCTATTTCCTACATCGCAAACATTGCCCAGTGGGCGGCCATCTTTGGTACCGCTAGAGATGAAGATGGAAATAGGAGCAACCCCATTGCTCTTATGGTGACCATCGTCGTAGCGCCTTTGGCAGCGTCCCTCATTCAGTTCGCTCTGTCTCGGTCTAGAGAATACATGGCCGATGCGTCGGGCGCTGAAATTTCTGGGAAACCGCTGGCCTTGGCAAGTGCTCTGCAGAAACTGGACAACTACGCTCACAATAAAGTGATTCCTGATGCGAAACCAGCCACCAGTGGACTTTTCATCATCAACCCATTGGCAGGATTGGGCGGCATGGCAAATTTGTTTTCTACGCATCCTTCTACGGAGGATCGTATTAAAAAGCTGCGTGAAATCGCAGCCAGAATGCATTCTTATTAAGGAGGCTATTTTAAATGGCAAACAACATTGAAAAAACTCTCGTACTCGTAAAGCCGGACGGCGTGAAAAAACACATCTGCGGTGAAGTTATTTCCCGTTTCGAAAGAAAAGGTCTCTCCATCCATGCAATCAAAATGATCAACGTACCGGTTGAACTGGCTGAAGAACACTACGCTGAACACAAAGGCAAAGGCTTCTTCAAAGCTCTCATCGACTTCATCACCTCTGGCCCAGTACTGGCTATGGTTATCGAAGGCGAAAACGCTGTAGCAGCTGTTCGTCAGATCAACGGCGCTACCAACCCGCTGGAAGCTGTTCCTGGCTCCATCCGTGGCGACTTCGCTACTTCCATCGATGAAAACGTAGTTCACGCTTCCGATGCAGTAGAAACCGCTCAGAGAGAAATTGGTCTCTGGTTCCCAGAACTGTCCAAATAATTGAGAAAAAACGTCAGATGCAAATCTGGCGTTTTTTTGTGGCCTAAAAAGGTTATATCCCATGATTTCATCTATCAAACATGGAAAGTAAACGGCCATCCTAAGGGTTATATGGTGCTACTTTGGTAGCTATATCATATAGATGATTTCGACTGATAAAAGGATATAAGGGTTATGGGAAATAACGTTTTTCTCATAACCTTTTATAACCCTTTGCTAGGAAATATGAATGATATATGGGATGAAACAAATCAGTAGAATTATAACCTGCCCGAAGGGCTAACCTTGCAGAGCCTTTTCATCAAAATTTAATAAAATATCAAATGGGACTATTCCTTTTTCTTCCTATTGTGTATAATATACCTAGGAAAACGCTGATTTAATCAAAGAATTTGGAATTATATGAATTTTTATCCAAAGCATCGTCAAGGAAATCCTTAAATAGCTCGCTATTCGCGGATTTTCTTTCCTCGCTTTGAATAAAAATCCAAGAATAATTTCAAACCATGATTAAATCAGTGCTTCCCTAGTGTAATGATTCACTGGATAGATTCAATGTTTGAATGAAACAGGAGGATTATCATGGCAAAAGTATATACTCGTACAGGGGATAAAGGCAAAACCAGTCTCTACACCGGCGAAAGAGTTTCCAAAGGAAGCCTTCGGGTAGAAACCTATGGCACCATTGACGAAGTGGACTCCGTTCTTGGCCAGTGCCGCGCCTTCGCATCCCATGATAAGGTCAAAGAAACCATTTATAAACTGCAGAAAGAACTGTGGCTCCTCATGGCAGACATTGCCAGTATCGGCAAAGAAGCAAACATTACCGCTGACCATGTAACCGAACTGGAACATATCATCGATGCCTACACCGAAGAACTGGCACCGCTGGATCACTTCCTCGTACCAGGAGATACCCAGTCCTCCAGCTTCCTCGATGTAGCACGTACCGTAGTTCGTCGGGCAGAAAGAGATATGTGGAGACTCTCTGAAGAAGAAGACGTCCACGAAGTGGATATCCGTTACCTCAATAGACTCTCTGACCTGTGCTTCACCTTGGCTAGATACGAAGCAGAAGTGAAATAAAAGCAGTTAGAAGTGACAAGTTAGAAGTGAGAAATGAAGGTGGGGGCGCATAGCTTATAAAGCGCCCCTGCTTTTTTTGTTTGGGGTAATAGGTCGCTTAGGATTCTCAAGTTTCTCAGGTTGCTCAGGTTTGCCGAATGTGTCTCTAACCAAAACCGTCATTTCGACCGATCGTATTTGTGCAGAGTGCTACAAGTGTATTAAGGTGAGATGTGCTCCTGCGTGGAGAAATCTCAGCAGCACCAGCGGTAAGGGCTTAAAGAATCATATCATTACGGTTTGCCCAACAAAGCAATGCAGCTCGCTAGAGTTGCCCCCTCTTGTGTTTTCCCCAAAAAGGGGGAGATAAATCGATGATTCTGTTTTCGTGCAAAGTGATTCAATCGGAATCATTACTAGCGACTTGGCTCCCCTGTCGGGGGAGCTGCCGAAGGCTGAGGGGGAGGCACAAGCGGTATACATCGCTATGAACATATCAAGCGTACTCGGTGATGTCTGCTCCTATCGGTAAAACCACTATTGATTCGTTTGGTGAGCATAAGGTTCTAAGGGTACAAAGGGGTCTCACGTTTCTCGAATGAGACAATAGACGCTAGCTATAGGGGTCCCTAGAACCATTAGAACCCTTAGAACCTTCAGAACCTTTACTACATAAGAAAATCATCTCATAGATTTCTTTACCTAACCACATGATACAAAAGAGGAGATATTCCTTTCATTGAATATCTCCTCTTTTCCGTTTATAATAAAGATTAACTTTAGCTATGAAAATTGGTGACTAGTGACTGGGATTTATGGAAAACGAACCCCAGTCACCAGTCACGAGTGACCAGTCACCCAACCATACAAGGAGATAAAACATGGAATTACTAGCCCCGGCCGGTTCTCCGGCCCATTTGATAGCGGCTCTGGATGCAGGGGCCGATGCGGTGTACCTGGGCGGGAAGCTTTTCAGTGCCCGCAAGTTCGCCGGCAACTTTTCCAACGAAGAAATGACAGAAGCGGTGAAAACGGCCCATGTGAAAGGGGCCTGTGTATATGTGACCTTGAATACCTTAATCGGCGACATGGAAATGAAGGATCTGGAAGGATACCTTCGTTTCTTAGGGTCCATTTCCATCGATGGCCTTCTGGTGCAGGACTTCGGCGTGGTAGACATGGCGCGGCGCATTGCTCCGCACATTCCGCTTCATGCCAGTACCCAGATGACCGTGTCGAATTTAGACGGCGTGAAATTCCTTGGTGACCGTGGTTTCCAGCGAGTGGTTCTATCCAGAGAACTTTCTCTAGACGAAATCCAGCATATCACCAAGTCCACCGACGTAGAAATCGAGGTATTCGTTCACGGTGCCCTGTGCGTGTGCTATTCCGGGCAGTGTCTCATGAGTAGCTTCAGTGGGGGACGGAGCGGAAATCGCGGGTTCTGTGCCCAGCCTTGCCGCAAGGAATATGAACTGGTGGACAGTGCCGGTCGTCCCATGAGAAAAGACGCAGGGAAATACATTCTCAGTCTGAAAGATATGATGGGGCTTCCTCGCATGGCGGACTTGCTGAAAGCCGGTGTGGCCTCTCTCAAAGTGGAAGGCCGCATGAAGAGTCCTGAGTACGTATTCAATACCGTCTCCGCGTACCGCAAAGCCATCGATGCAGCGGAAAAAGCGCAGACCATTGATACAGAGCCGCTGACGCTCCATTTGGAAGAAGAATTTAACCGCGGCTATAGCACTCATTACTTGGACGACGAAGCAGGTCCTTCCATGAAGACCGAATACGCCCCGGGCAATCACGGGGTAGACGCTGGTCATGTGGAAAAAATCACCAAAGGCCAGTTTACCTTCCAGGCAGACCATATGAGAAAACTGACCGAAGTGACCGGTATTTCCTATGAAACGGCCAAGAAAACCATCCAATACGTCAGCGCAGACCAAGTATTTCCTTTGAAAAATAGAAATTTCAAAGTTCTTTGTGATGCCAAGCCTGTTCCCAACGGCCAGGTGTATTGGAATGTAAAACCGGAGAAGAAATCCCTCGCCATGAAGGATCTGGTAGGGAAGATTCCTTTGTCCTGCTGGATGAACGTCACCGCCGGAAAGCCCATTTCCTTATCTGTCAGAGATGACAAAGGCCATCACGTGGAAGTTACCTCTGATTTCGTCGCCGAAACAGCCCTGTCTCGGGTGACCGATGAAAAAGACATTGAGGCCCAGCTTTCCCGTTTAGGAAATACATGGTTTACCTTGGAAAAAGCTATGATTCACAACGATGGATGCATGGTGCCTAAGAGCGTACTGAACCATCTTCGTCAGGAAGCCATTGATAAAATAGAAATTTTGCGCCGGGAAGACCACGAAGCGCTCATTCCCAGACCCACCGGTGCGCCTATGGCTGCTGCGGCCAAGCCAGTGGCACTGTCCCGTAAGCCCCATATCACAGTCCGCACCGATTCGCTGGCCCAGCTGGAAGAAGCCCTCGCGGCCGGGGTGCGTTCCTTCATCTTTGGGGGAGAATCGTTCCATCACCGGCCCATCCCTTTCGCGGACTTTGAAAAAGCACGGACACTCTGTCAGGAACAGCAGGCACAACTTATATTTCCGACCCCTCGTGTGGTACGAGAAAAGAACAGCGCCAAAGCAAACGCCCAATTCCAAAAACAACTCACCTTACGTCCCGATGCGGTTTTGGTGGAATATGCAGGTGCCACCGAATGGCTAAAAGGCACGGACCTTCCGGTTATTGCCGGTCCGTCTATGAATCTTTTCAATGGCCCGGCCCTGTCTCGCATACAAACCTTAGGATTTTCCGGTGCCTATGTGTCCCAAGAACTGACGATGCCCCAGATTCGGGATATGGCGAAACAGACCGATCTGCCACTGGGTGCTTATGTGTATGGTCGCACAGAAATGATGATTTCTGAGTACTGCGTCATCAATAGTTTGTTAGGCGGCACTGACAAGAACCATTGCCCGGCCCCCTGCATGAAACATAGTTACCAATTGAAAGATGGGGAAGGCCGTCTATTTCCTGTAAAAACCGACGAATGGTGCCACATGCACATCCAGAACTGCCATGTGCTAGACATGCGGCCCTACATGAAAGACCTTTTGAAAACCGGGCTCACCGCCTTCTGCTTAGACCTTCGTGGCATCGAAGGACCGGTGGAACGTGTCTGCCGTGACTATTGTGAAATCCTACGTGGCGAAAAACAGGCGCCGAAGCCTGCCGGGGCGGGGAACCAGACCGTGACCCGAGGCCACTTCTTTAAAGGAGTTTTGTAATGAAAGAAAATGTATTGGAAACGCTGGAATTTGACCAGATTCGTGAAAAACTGCGAGACATGGCGCCCTCTGCCTTATCTAAAGAGCTGGCTATGTCTCTCGTGCCCTCTAGCGTTCCTGAAATAGTAGATAAGAAATTGGAAGAAACAGAAGAAGCCACCATTCTTCTGGAACGGGAAATTACCACCCCTTTGGGCGAAACCTATGACATCCGCGAAATTCTCCGGAAAGCCAAGAAAGACATGATTCTCACTGGGAAAGAATTCATGGACCTGGCAGCATCGCTGGAAACGTACAAAAAGATGCACCACTACTTTGAAGGGGAACGGCATTTGCTGTATCCGGCCCTGGAAGAATTATCCAGTCTGATTATTTCCCAAGAACAACTCATCACCCGTATCGGACAAGTCTTTGACGAACACGGCGAAATCAGCGACCGGGCCTCTCCGAAGTTGTCTCGCATTCGCACCGAAAAGGAAATGATCAAGAACCGGATTCGCAAAACCTTCCAGCAAATCATCACCGACAAAGACCAGTCCGGCTATTTCCAAGACGCCATTGTGACCCAAAGAAATGGTCGCTACGTGGTGCCCGTCAAAGAAGAATACCGCTACAAATTCGATGGTATCGTTCACGATCGTTCCTCTACTGGGCAGACCCTCTTCATGGAACCGATGGTTTCTGTGCGGCTCAATAACGACCTGGCGGAACTGACCGCTGCAGAGAAGCAGGAAATACAGGAAATTCTCCGTGCCTTGACCGAGCAGGTGAAGAAAAGCAGCGAAGTGACCCAAGACAATTGCAAATTGGCCACCGAACTGGAATTTATTTTCGCCAGAGCGAAACTGGCCCTGTCCATGCAAGGGGTGAGAGCGGTCTACTCCGCCAAAGGTATCCTGGACCTTCGTAACGCCCGGCATCCTTTGATTGACCCGAAAAAAGTGGTTCCTATTTCCATGACTTTGGGAAAAGACTTCCAAATCCTCATCATCACCGGTTCTAATGCTGGCGGGAAAACCATTGCCATCAAAACCGCTGGCCTTCTGGCTCTCATGAATCAGTCGGGCCTATTCATTCCGGCGGCTGAAGGAAGTACACTGCCTCTCTATCAAAACATGTACGCCATCATCGGCGACGAACAGAGCATCCAGTACAACCTGTCCACTTTCTCCAGCTATATCACCCAGCTGGTATCCTTCCTGTCCTCTGTGGGCCCCGATGACCTGGTCCTCTTGGACGAATTGGGATCCGGCACCGACCCAGTAGAAGGGGCGGCCCTGGCACAATCTGTCACGGAATACCTGCAAATGCAAGGCACACCGGCCATCATTACCTCCCATTTCAGTGAAATGAAGAAACTGGCCTACGAAACCAGAGGCATCGAAAATGCCTTTGTGGAATTTGACGAAGAAACACTGACCCCGACCTACCACCTCATTATCGGTGTAGCAGGAAATAGTAACGCCTTCTCCATCTGCAAACGACTGGGAATGCCCGCCCTGGTTCTCTCCCGTGCGTCCCAGCTGAAAGAAGGCTCACCGCTGCACAACATGGAAGAAGTCATGGCCCGGCTGAACCAGCAGAGCCGCGAAGTGGCCCACGAAAAAGAAGCGGTTCTGGAAAATCTCAAACAGGCAGAAGAACTTAGAAATGAACTGAAAGCAGAAACAGCCAATTTCTATAAGAAAAAAGACGCCATTCTGGAAAAAACAAGAGCCGAAGCAGAAAGTATCAAACGAGACCTGAGGAACCAGTCCGAAGCGATCATCAAAGACTTAAAGAAAAAAGCCTCCGATCTCGCCAAAGACGACCTGAACAACCACATCGCCGGCGTTCGCGGGAAAATCGATAAGATGAAACTGCCCGGCAAAGAAAATAGACGAAACCCCGTAGCCAAAGAAGCCCTGAAAAAAGGACTCTACGTTTATATCGACACCTTGGATAGCGATGGAGTCATCACCAAAGTGGCAGGAAATAAAATCACCGTCTCCTGCGGTCTCATGAACGTCACCGTCACCCCGGACCACTGCTTTGAAACTAAGCAGCAGAAACCGAAACAGAAAAAATCTCCCGTGGCCCATTTTGTATCCCATGCTATCTCCAGCGTTCGTACCATCCATACCACAGTAAACGTGATCGGAAAAACCGTAGACGAAGCCATCCCCGAAGTGGACCGCTTCCTGAATGACTGCTTCCTCTCCGGCGTCTCTCCGGTGACCATCATTCACGGCAAAGGCACCGGCAAACTTCGCCAAGGCATCCACGAATACCTTCGTGGTCTCACCTATATCAAAGAATTCCACGAAGCCGATCCCAGAAACGGCGGTGCCGGGGCAACGGAAGTATTCTTTTGATAACTAGGGATTAGGAAATATAGCATCTAACGGAATTATCGCCAGCGTCTCGGCTCCCCTGTCGGGGGAGCTGCCGAAGGCAGAGGGGGAGGCAGTAGCGGTATACTTCACTATGAACATCGCAAGCGAACCTGGTGATAATATCTACTTTTTGCGGTTATAAAAATAAGTGTCACAAATGGAAGAATTGCTAGCGTTAACCCTCTTCCTCTGGAAGGGGGGGCAGGGGGGATAGCTCCCACTAGCGATATACATGATAGGTGACACATCGTCAAGTCGGCGCCCAGAACTTACGGTCAATCGCTATTGCAGGACGCCGAAATGGATAGTGACATCAACGAAGTATATCGCTAGAGCGAGCTATCCCCTGGGACATTTCGCTACGCTTATGTCCTTTCCCCTTCCAAAGGAAGGGGATTTTTGATTAGTGCCTCTAGCCCAAGTCGTCATTTCGACCGATCGTATTTGTGCTTGCTGGTATATG
>SAMEA104315429__coassemble_859_pt1 | contig 17345 bp, 13 predicted proteins | sample SAMEA104315429__metabat2_low_PE_029 | metagenome-assembled genome bin SAMEA104315429 (sample SAMEA104315429) | gut metagenome | biome: Monkey gut; feature: monkey-associated habitat; material: faeces | place: China | collected 2013 | reverse complement strand
GAGATCTGGTAGATGGAGAAAGAAATCATCTCTTTTATAGACTTCATCCTCTCGACCTGACGTCAGGTAGGATATGGTGCAAGAGCCATGTCCACCAACTCTTGCAAACCGGCTAATGACCGGATGACAAATGACTTCCCAGTCACCAGTCACTAGCTACCAAAACAAAAAAGCATAGTATCTTCCAATCCACGGCATAACAGGACTTCCGTACCGCATCCGTGCTAGCGACAAGACCAAGAGCACTCCTTCACCTGCGGGTGGAGATCAGCAACGCGCTGTCGCCGATCTAGCGTGGGGGTTCATAGGATCCTTCTCGCCTACCAGGGGGATACTATGCTTTTTTGTGCTTGTCTGCGACACAGGTTGCTCAGGTGGCTCAGGTGGCTCAAGTTGCTCAGGTTTCTCGAATGTGCTGATAGACGTTAGTGTCATCAAGTCTGAAGAATTGCTAAGTCGGATAAGGTTCTCAAGGTTCTAAGGGTTCTAAGGGTTCTAAGGGTTCTAAGGGTTCGTCAAACGTGCCACTATCCGTATTCGTCGTATCCGTCATGGGGACCGACGGGATTTGTGCTAAATAGTGTCTGCTCGTTAATTCATCCGCTCCATATTTACGGAGTATATGCAGTGAAATTCTGATATTTAAGTGCATAAGAATACGAGCTATTGTGTAGATTTCTGTACACTCATTGTTGTTGGCTGTTATTTTCAGTTGTTTGGACCCAACAACAAACAACTAACAACCAGCAACAATTACTAATCCAATTTTATGCTAGTTGAAATTGGAATTAGCAAGCAGCCACTAAATATCAAAAAAGATCCAAACGACCATGTTGGACAAAAGTGGAGGAATCTTGTGACGCTCTCGATACTCTCGCTAGTATCACAAGATTTCTCCACTTTTGTCTAACATAGTCGCAGAAAAACGATAGAGCCATCAAGCACAAATCCCATCGGTCCCATAACGGCTTCAGTTAAAGACACCTTTGATGAATCCTTAGCACCTTTCCCCCAACAGTCATCACTCCATGTTTCGTTTCACATAACAGCATTACCCCTGTATGAATCATCATCTGACACCAATAAAAAAGCGTCTTTCTCCAGTGCACGCTGGCGAAAGACGCTTTTTTATTGGTGTTACTTTTTTATACCGGGATATTCCCTATCCAAAGAAGAAATCATGATATTTTCCCAAATTGGAGTATATCAACGTTTTCAAGCCTGCAGTACCGCAGTCATTCCATCAGGAAGATATCTACGCAAAAATTCTTTGGTCCGTGATTCTTTCGGATGTACCAGCACTTCCGTGGAAGTTCCTTCTTCTACAATATTTCCTTTTTCCATGAAAACCACTTGATCCGCAATTTCTTTTGCAAAAGCGATTTCATGGGTCACGATAATCATGGTGACGTGCTTTTCTAAAGCAATTTTCTTAATCACCGCCAATACTTCTCCTACCAATTCCGGGTCCAACGCACTGGTGGGTTCATCAAAAAGAATCACTTCTGGATCCATAGCCATAGCGCGAGCAATGCCTACGCGCTGCTGCTGTCCGCCAGAAAGTTGCACCGGATAGTAGTCTTTATATTCCGCCATTCCCACTTCTTGCAAAAGCTCCAGTGCTTTGCTTTCTGCTTCTTTTTTATGAATCTTTTTTACCGTAATCATACCTTCCATGACATTTTCGATGGCAGTCATATTAGAAAACAGATTATAGGATTGAAATACCATAGCGGTCCTTCTACGAACCGCTAGAATTTCTTTTTTGGTAGCACTATTGAGATTTACTGTCATGCCATCATCTAACGTCAGTATACCTTCATCGGCTTTTCCTAAAAAATTAATGGTCCGAAGAAATGTGGTTTTCCCACTACCAGAAGGCCCTAAAATAACCGTCACGGTACCGGTAGGGACTGTCATAGAAATGCCATTCAAGACTTTTCTTTTGCCAAAAGTCTTACATACATTATCAATTTTGATCATGTCACATTACCTCTTTTATATTTTCCCATAGTCCATTCCAACCTGTGAAAGAATAATTCCAATATAGCGCCCATTCCCCAATATAAAAGGGCTACCACAATGTAGGCTTCAAAATAACGAGAATTTCCTTCACAAAATAATTTAGCGGCTCCCAATATTTCCACCACGGTGATGATAAATACAATGCTGGTGCTTTTCATTGTAGAAAGCACCTGGTTGGCAAAAAGCGGAATCGCAAAAACAGAAGCCTGGGGTAAAACGACCCGCTGAAAAATTTCTCTCCAAGTCATACCCAGTGACTTAGCGGCTTCCACTTGACCCACACTAACGGAATGAATGGCTGCACGGAATATTTCCGTCAAGTATGCCCCTGTATGAAGAGACAGTCCCAATGCGGCCACAAAGTAAGCAGAAATATGTTCATAAGGCAAATGAATCCCCCATTCTTCATGCAATGCCAAAAGAAGAATAGGAAGTCCATAATACACCAGGTAGAGAAGTACCAGATTGGGAAGACTGCGACATACCAGTACATAGATGTGAACAATTTTACGAAGAATTCGTCCGTCCAATAAATCCGCAATAGCTCCCATCAGCCCAAAGAGACTTCCAAAGAAGACCGCTACCACAGTTAAAGACAAGGTGATTTTCAAATAGGGATACACATACAAAAAAGTTTCTTTGATATAGGAGGGATCAATAACTCCGGTAGACGCCATTCTCTTCCACTCCTTTCGTCAAAGTATTCTTCTGTGTCACATCGAAATGCCGTTCCGCTGCTCGTCCCAGCTGGGTAATCACAAATACAAGGATGCCATAAATGATGGCTACATCAATGAACAGTTCCAAATATCGCTGCGAATTACCACCAAGCAAATCGGCTTTGCGCATGATATCTACCACGCCTACATTAAAAATCAGAGATGTACCTTTAAGCACACTCAATACGGTATTGATTAATGGTGGAATCGCCAAGACCAAAGCCTGCGGCAGTATAACCCGGCAATAGGATTGAAACGAAGTCATGCCCAAGCTCATGGCCGCTTCTTTTTCCCCTTGGGATACCGCTTCGATACTGCTACGCATGATTTCTGAACTATAGGAAGCCAAGTACAAGGTAAATACCACCAGGACAAAAAGCATAGGCGGCAGTCCTTTGGTGGATATCCCTAAATGATGAAGAATTTCTGGTGCACCAAAGTAAATTAAAAAGAGTTGCACCAGAAAGGGCGTCCCTCTGGTAAAAGAAATATAAACAGTCAGCAGCTGACTAATACCTTTCACGCGATTCACTCGGGCAATGGCCATGAGACATCCCAATATCACGCCAATGAACGCAGATACAATGGTAATCAGAAGTGTCACATGAACATAGCCTACCAAAGCGGGAAAGGAATGAATCATATATGTAAAATCAAAATACTTTCCCATATTGTCACTCTCACAAAACAAAAAACAGTATCAATAATTGGAAAGCAGAACTTTTTTGCTTTCCAATCACCAACTCCTCTCCATGCCGTTACATTAAGATCGGTATATTTCCCTAGAGAAACACTGATTTAATCATTATCTGAAATTATTCTTGAATTCTATTCAAAGTAAGAAAAGGAAATCTGTGAATAGCGAGCTATGTAAGGATTTTCTTGATGATGCTTTGGATGAAAATTCATATAATTTCAGATGCTTTGATTAAATCAGCGTTTCCTTAACTCAATAGCATGGCAAGCCCGCCTATTACTACTTAGCTGGCGGCATAGAATAATCAGCGCCCAAATATTTCTCAGAAATTTCTTTCAATGTGCCATCGGCCCGAAGAGCTTTCAGTGCATTATCCAATTTCTCCGCCAATTCTTTATGGGCATCATCTTTTTTGATGATATAGTAGGTCGGAACCACTGCCAGTGCATCACCGACTACCTTAATCGGAAGGCCTCTATCTTTGATTCCGCTTTCAGCAATATACGCATATTCCCCAGCCGCATCAGCTCTACCGGTTGCTACCAGATTCAATGTTTCTGCAGCCCCTTTATCAGAGAAAATGGCTTCAATCTTGTTATCTGACTTGGCATTGAACTGGTCAATCATATCTTTAAATTCAGAATTGGTGGTGCAAGCCACTTTCTTTCCTGCCAAATCAGCTAAACTGTGGATATCATTTCTATCATTTTTAACCACCAACTGACGAACAGAATAGTTATTAGGTTCCGTGGTGATCAGGTATTTTTCCTCTCTAGCGGGAGAGCGACGCATTTGATTTGCAATGAGATCTACCTGATTGGCATCCATAGCAACGAAAGCGGCATCTACAGACATGGCTTTGAACTCAAAATGAAGGGATGGATCTTTTTTCTCGATGGCTTTTAAAAGTTCCGGTTCAAAACCAGTTAAATTCCCCTGATCATCGGTATAGCTGAATGGGCGAGACGTTCCGCGAGTGGCAACAATATAGGTTTTGGCATTGGGATTGGCTGCTGCTTTTTCTGCCGTTTTATCATCACCGCAACCAGAAATCACAATGGCAGATACAGCCAGTGCTGCTACAACAGCGGCTTTTATAAAGGTTCTCATATACATAAGATTCACTCCTTTTTATAATCTTTTCTCAAATAGGTGGTTTCGTGCTTGTTATGAGAGAGTCGTTTACGTTCTACCACGTGAAACCCCCAGGATTCATACATAGAAATCAACCACGGATGTTCACTGGCGGTACCCAATGTGACAGCAGGCACTTTCCACTGTTCTTTCAAAATTTGTTCTTCCAACAAATGAAATAATCTTTTGCTATAACCTTTTTTCTTTTCCTCTGGCCGCGTCGAGACCCACCCCAGATGCGGTAAACCATAAGGGCCCGGTTTGGGTCCCCAGGGCATCCGAAGTGTAATGGCACTGACCAACTTTCCATCGATAAACAATCCATAGGTTGGATTTTCATTCAAACTTTTGGCAATTTCTTCTTTAGCCAGGGTTACAGCAGCAAAATCAATGCCCAATTCCCCATCAGCCTGGTATGCATCATGTACCAAATCGGCATAAGCTTCTTTATCCTGTATAGTCAATAAACGAAACAAAATATTCTTCCTTCCTATAATTCTTTGACAGACCAGGTATATAATTCTTTTTGCAATTCTTCCCATGAGGCCCTTTGCCAAATAATTTCTACTATTTTTTTCGCAAATTCAGGAGACGTTCCTGCCGCCACTTTACGAATTAATTCTTCTTCACTAAACGGACGATCCGGTGCGCCCGGCGGATGAAGTACTTCTTTTTCCAACTGCCTTCCATCCTTCAATAGTGCAGTGACACGAATCTGTCTCACTTCCTGAGAAACCGGTGGTAAATCTTCTATCACATGGAATTGAGATTGTACGTCTAAGAAACGGGAAGATGTCTCAGGCTCTTTGAATAATTCATCTTGCACATCTCCATAAGTCAGCACCTGCCAGGCCACAAATTCCATAGAAAATCGTCCCTGCTGCCCCGTAAGCGGTTTGTGATAATGGAGAGACGTGCTTTTTCCCGGTGGAAAATGAAAAGTCATACGCTGTACTGTATCCATTCGTACCCCTTCTTGGTAAAGGGCTTTGACCGCTGCCGTACCAGTGATAGCAGCGGAACAATAAGGATGTTCTTTCATCCATAATCCAGGAGATATGATTTGTCCCGGCGCCAGCCAATGTTTCTTGAAATATCCCGAAGGAAGCTCTTTTCCACTGATGGTCTTTAACCAACCATCTTCATTATTCAAAACCGAATCACTAGAAGTGAGTCCGCAATGTTTCAAAAGGAAATACCCCCATACAGCATGACTAGCAGCAAACCCTGCATGCAACGGTTTCGTATCGGTTCCGGCTTCCAACCCCAACCCGCCGGACTGAGTAGCTCCTAAAGAAAGTAACTCCGCCGTTTCTTCTAAAGAGAGCTTCTTCCAGCGAGCAATAGCCGCTGCCGCTCCGATAGGTCCCAAAGTCGCCGTAGGATGCCAACCATTCTTTTTGTGAGTTGGATTGATCCATTTTCCCAGCAGACCTTCCACTTCCGCTCCTGCTACGTAGGCAGAAAGGAAATCATTCCAATTCCCTTTTTCATTAGCCAACGCCAAGAGAGCTGAAAAAATCACCGTACTGAAATGGCCCATCAGATTGGCTTGGGCATCATCCAAGTCTAAATAGTGAGAAGCGAAACCATTGAGAAAAGCAGCCTTCTCTGGAGTTGTCTTCCACGGAAATCCCAGTATTGATGTATCCCCAGGATAATTTTTCAAAAATTGCGCTACCTTCTGTACCGGCTTCTCACCGGTTCCTGCCCAAGCAGCGCCTAAATAATCCGCCAAAGCGCGGCAGCTTTGTATTTCTAAATCCGGCCGATTCGCTATATCGGTATCCACAATCAATTCCGCCAACTCTTTGGTGTTCCTGTCCATGATATCTCCTTATGATGAAAATCAATGACCAAAACTAGACTAGTCACCAGTCAATGTCATTAAGTTTAGGGCTTGAGTTGATAGATATAATTCCACTATATGTTATAGGTTACTCAGGTTTCTCAAGTTGCTAAGGTCTCTCACATTTCTCTTAACTTAATAGCATGGCAGCCCCAGTCACCATTATTTCTTTCCAAATTTCAATGCCCGATCATTCGGTTCCAGCCAACGGCTATCATCTGGTCCCTTTGGCATCAAACGCGGCAAATCTTCAAACGGTGTATGATCCACATAGTAGAACCGCTTCCGCATAGAATCGAAATCAGTATTCTTTCCAAATGCAGGAATGCTGTACAAATCTTTCGCATAATTCCACAGATTCGGATAATCCACCAGCCGTTTCTTGTTGAGGAAATATTTCTGATAGAACACCAAATCAAATCGAGACAACGTCACAAAGAGGCGAATATCTGGATCTGTCACATGGTCTCCCATAAGGAAGCGGCGAGTGGAAAGACGTTCTTCCAGCCAATCCAGCCGTTTAAATACCAAATCATAATAGAACTCATACTGTTCCTGGGATTCCACCAAAGCAGCCAAGTTGACTGCCAAATTCACATCGGCATAAATCACATCATTCAATGCATCGATATCAGCCCGAAGTTCCTTCGGATAAATATCCGGTGCCTCTTTAGAAATATATTTCTGCCAGCCTTTATATAGCTGAATCGTCAAATCATGATAATCGTTATTTACGACCGCTCCTGTCTTCACATCCACCAAAGCCGGTACCGTCGCCCGCTGGTCATAGTTCGGATTTCCTTTTTTATAGGCTTCCATGAGACCGTGGATTTTGAGCACCGGGTCCACACCCCCTTCATCCAAGGTGAAGTACCAACCGCCTACCACACCAGCCGGACGAAGCGGGTCCACCACCCCTTTGGAAATCACCTTGTCTAAGCCCAACAAATCGATAGCAATAGCAATGCGGTTCGCCCAAGGGCAATGGCGGGACCAAATCAACCGATATCTCCCCGGCTCTACGGGAAGCTGTCCCGGCCGATCGCCAAAGTCAGCAGTGAACTGCGGCTCCTCATCATCGTCATATTTCTTACGGTCATTGAAATTCGATACATCCACCCCATTGTCATAGATTTTCTGCTCCCCTTGAGAACGCGGATTGGTAGATTGGAAATGGGAAAAATCAATGGGGCATGGATTCATGGCCCGCTTCACCTCTACATGGGCTCTTGCCTCTCTAATTTCCGGATCTAAAATAAAGTCTTTAATCTGTTCAAAATCTGCCATATTCTTTCTCCCTTTCTGTACGAGGAAAACAAAAAGTCCCTTTGAAAACCCATTTCATGACTCATTTCACGAAATCGATTTCCAAAGGGACAGTTCACCTGTGTTTCCACCCAAATTCACCTGCCGGTCACCCGGCTAGGTCTCAATAAGTACGCCATTGTACTTCTGCGCTGTAACGGGCGTCTCCCGGAAGGCCTACCAAAAGAAACTCTTTCTTCAGCCGCAACAGCTCCGAAATGCATTTCCAAAGAAGAAATCTGCGCCCTTCCACCTAGCGGGCTGCTCTCTGTAAGATTCCTTTCTTTGTACTCTTTTCCTCCTCGCCATGATCACGGTATACAATAAAAAAATCCCCCATCCATATAGGACGAGGGACTCGTGATTCCACCTATTTTCATCTATGCATCACTGCATAGACCTCATCAAGCACTTGGCACGCCGCATGCTCTATCTCTGTATCGGGAGAACCCGGGAAAGCCTACTCTACTTTCAGCCTGCCAAACTCAGAAAGGCACTTCAGCATCCTATCCGCACCTGCTCTCACCATCCAGGCTCGCTTTGCCGTCATCAGACTGCTTACTCGTTTCGTCATCGTTTTGTTGGAAATAAAGATACCACGGTTCATTTCGGATGTCAATATACAATTTTTTGATACCCGTGTCAAATCCTTCTCCATAACATATGTTACTGGCTATAAAGGTTCATGATTCGGGCTAGTGATGTATGACTTTTTTCTCAATCTCTCTATTTATTTACGAAATCACGAAATTTTGTGAAACCATGAACCTTGTCACCTACGGAGGCATCGTTTTTGACTCCAACCATTACGATTCAACCGAACCCATGAACCCTTACTCTGCGTAATAAGCAGTATGAATCACCGGCAACGGGAAAAAGAAGGAATGAAAACGGCTAGTGTCATAGAAAAAGACACTAGCCATTTTTTCGTAAGGATTTAGAAAAATGTTTGGCACAGTTTTAGTGCCCTAGCCCGAACCATGAACCTTATTACCAACAGAGCCACAGTTCCCCCTAAAAGACCCATTTTAACCAATCCTATAGTTTTTCAAAATACTTGGTTCCTTTGTCCGAACCATGCATCAAGTCCATCAGCACTTTGGCCCGTTCCAAGGAAATGCCGCAATAATTGGCATATTCCACCAACGGATTGCCCCGCAGTTCCCGTTTATGCTTCATCGCAGCCCGCCGGTCTTCTTTGGACAGTCCTTGTACATCTTTGAAATCCTGCATCCGTCTGGCATGACGGAATATCATATAGACTTCTGTACGATCTGCCTCCTGCTGTGTCATTTTTCCTTCTTGTACCAGCTCTTCCAAGTAGTAATGAGCCACTTCAGGCGCATGGGGTTCGCCGCCCTTTAGGTCTTGGGGCATGAAGGAAGGTTCAGGCATACGGGCTTCTGCCCATTGGCATCCTGCCAGCAAAGAAATCGTTGCTACCCCCAGTATCCATTTTTTCATCATAGTTATGTCCTTTGAAAAAATTAGAATTTATACTGTAAAGACAAAGTATACTGTCTTTCGCTGGCAGCTTCACCAGCGTAGAATGTTCTATCAAAGAGATTGTAAATAGTAAACTGCAGCTTAGCTTCCGGTGTTACCTGATAGTTACATGCCAAATTGGTAATAAAGAAGGAATCTTCAGACTGATATTTTCCTCCCTGCACATCCGGTGTCTGTCTGGCACTGACATACTGAGCATCTGCCAAAATATCCCACTTATTCTGTTTGTATTCTACACCAAAATGCAGCAGATGCTTTGGCAAACTGTAATTATGTTCGCCGTCAATATCTTCCGATTCCCAAGCGTAGTTGACATATGTGCTCCATGCATCATTCAGCTTATGCTTTGCCTCTACTTCTACCCCTTTCTTAGAAGCTTCGCCCAGATTTCTATATTGCGTGAAACCTTTCTTATACAAAATACCATTCATAACCGTTGCCTTGGTGGTTGAGTAATATTCCACCGCATCCTTAGTTTTAGCCTTGTACAGGGATACACTGGCGAATGTTTTATCTCCCCATTTCTTCTTCACACCGATTTCATAAGTATCCGATGTTTCCGGCTTCAAATCCGGATTGGACAAAGAACCTTTTTTACTTACCGTCAGCTGTCCATTTACATTTTCTATCTTAGCTCCTTCATCACGGTATACTTGGTATAGAATTGGTGGTGTGAAGGAATGTCCGTAGCTAGCAAACAGAGTTGTATCGTTAGCAAGGGCGTATTCCAAGGAGAATTTCGGGCTCCATTCTGTATAGGTTCCTTCAGCATAAGTACGGTTGATTCCCGTATTCAGATAGGTACCATAGCCATCATATTTTTTATATCTGTCAAAGCGAACCCCTGCATAAACAGCTAAGCGATCTGTTGCCTGCCATTTATCTTGTAAATAGCCAGACCAAGATTCATCCTTGCCCCCATGCAGCTCGTAGGCAGACTTTTTGCCATCATGATTTCTCCAATGTTCCAAGTCGTATCGAGTCTGTGCGAAAGATTCACTGCGATATGCTAAGCCAGCAAGCAAAGTATGCTGTCCCAGTTCCCATGCCTTATGCATGTCAAAATCCTTCGTCTTGCTTGGATAGAAAGACTGAGTTCCTTCGCCATTCCATTTCTGCAGATCCCCAGCAGAAATAGTCGCATCTTCACCGTAAGTAGAAGAATAGCCATCCTTCTTAATATCCGTTACGCCCATTCTTGCATGGAATTGGTTTTTGTCATCATCATAGGCGATATTATGGACAGCCCATTCCTTCTGTCCTACATATCCTAAGTAATCCCCTGGATAGATATCAAACCCCTTTCCATTCGGAAGGTTTACATGTCCATAGAAAATTTCATTTCCATTGCTATCTTTAATATAGCTGAATGGATCGTTATACGCATAATTATAATTGGTATGGAAATAAGAATAGGTCAGCTTCTTATTCTCATCAAAATGATAAGTAGTTTTGATATGGTAGGATTCCGAATCAATGGCCTTCCGTCCACGTCCGCCTACAATATAGCGATCTCTCGCCGATGTTGGCACATCAGCATCTACCGTCGGGTCAGAAATATCATTATACCCTGGCCGTTCCTCGATGAAATAACCCCGCCAGCCATCAGTCTTTCGCTTTTCATATCCTATATTTACATCCCACTTATCTTTTTTCACCTGTGCATTATAGACCTGTTTGGTTGAGCTATTACTGCCTGTGGAAAGCAGTACATCTCCATGCAGTCCATCCTCTTTATTCTGCTTAGTGGTAATCTGGATGACGCCGCCTACAGCTCTGCCGCCATAGAGAGAAGATGCCGCACCGCGAACCACTTCGATTCTTTCAATGTTCTGGATAGGAATCATGCTCCAATCCACTGATCCATTCCAGCCGTTGTTTACCGGCTGTCCATCTACCATAACAAGGATATCGGAAGAAACGAAGCCACGCATGGAGATTCCACCATCAGCTACAGGACTCAGATAAACCCCAGGAAGCTGTCCCAGTGCCTGTGCGGTAGAACTATAGTTATGGTCTTCGATATCCTTAGCTGTTACGACACTGACAGAGGCCGGTACTTTTTCTACAGATTCCGCAATTTTAGTAGCTGATACGACAACTGGTGCTAACTCATAGAGATCTGCCGCGCTTACCCCCCCAGAAAATACGGTCGCCCCGGCGAACAAGCTGCATAAAATGGCTTTGGTTAAAAATTTCCCTGACATACAATTACTCCTCTCAAAGTAAAAACGCACCCATAAAAAATAAGAGAAATAAGAAATTCATTTCTCAGATACTGCCTAATGCAGTAACACTCTTTTCTTATCTCCCTTATTTTAATGAGTGCGTTAATAAATAATTATAGTTATCATACCATATAAATTAAGTATTGTAAATATAATTCTAATTATTTGTTATAACTCACACAATAATGTTCTTATTTCTTGTAAAATTTTCTCAAAGCAAAAAGAAATCCCCTATCCATGGAACCTAGCAATCACAGATCTCATGTAGGCTTTGGCTCGGTTCAAATCCTCTTCATCAGGATGCCGTGCGGCTTCTTTTACCGTAGCTTCCATTTGGGGCGAGTTATGAGCACTTCCTGCCGGCATGTGTCGCATCATTTCTACCAGTGCTGGGTCGACGGCTCCTTGGGTGGCAAATACCCCAACTACCTGATTTCCTTCGGAAAGATAGGTGCCGGCATTGGCAAACACGGTGTAGGCGTGATCAGATTTCGGATCTGCTCCCAGGGTTTGGAACAAAACGACTTTTTTCTTCGTGAGTGTCCGCAGAAAAGCCTTGGCTTTAGCATCAGGTACGCCCCGATCTACCCAATAGCCGGCAAAGATGAGGGCAAAGTCGTTGGGATTCGGATGGTCATTCATATTGGCTAGGACCGACCCTTCCGGTGCTGCTTCATAGAGAGCTTCTGCTACTTTTTTCGTGTTGCCGGTTCTGCTGGAATAGGCAATTAATAGTTTCATACGGTGTCCTCCTAGGTTCTATTTCATATTGACCATCTGGCCCCAATGCTTTTGCTTTTTCTTATCCGATGGACCAAATAGCATATAATCCACAGCATTGAGCATTTTCCGCATCATGGTTCTATACCAATATTGTCCTGCGGTGATATAGCGATAGGTATCATTGTCTTTTTCTACCAATCCCCAGGCACGCCATGCTTCCAAAAGGGGTGTCAACAAAGCGGTAATCGGAAGTTCCAATTGTTCTTCCAGCTTCACTGGCTGGATACAACCTCTATCGGCTTGGGACTCTATGGCACTATATACTTCTTTATATCGGCTCATGGACTTGGCTCCCATGGGGACAAATTTCCCCAATCGTACCGCTCCTTGATACATCATATCTGCCATAGGTTTCATGATCCCTAGATTTCCCATTTTTCCGCCGCAAGCCATACCGATAGGGATGATATCACTGCCATTGGATGCCAAGGTATTATACAAGCTTCGTTCTTTGGGATTCCACTTCCAATGGGTACAGGAAATATTTTGGGCCTCCGTATGTATAAGTTCCCTCTCAGCCGCCCGGAATAAGGATTGCAGTAGGTCTTTATCCAATGTCTTATTGGCCTTTTGAAAAGCTTTTCCTAAGGGTGAGTTTGGCAGCAGCTGTAATTTATACAAATCCAATCCCGCCACCCCGCACTGTTTCGCATCTTGGATGTCCTGTCTTATGGTTTCTTCTGTTTCTCCGGGAAGGCCATAGATCAGGTCCAAAATCATCAAAGCTTCTTTTTTAGAAAAATGAGATATCTTCTCCATGACCTTTTCTCTTGGCAACGGTCGGCCGATGGCATTTCTGATCGATGTCTGAAAGGACTGTACCCCAAAGCTGAAACGATTCACACCCCCTTCTATGGCGGCATCCATTTTTTCATCAGTCATATCGGAAAGGCTGGACTCCATGGTAATTTCAACATCTTCTGTCAGAGGGAAAGTCTCTTTGACCGCCTTCATCACCTGATATATATCTTCTGCCGATAAGATGCCCGGTGTACCGCCGCCCCAGAAAAGGGCCTGCACTTGGGATTTCTCTATGTAGGGACGGCCTTTTAAGGATGCGATCTCTTTGCATAGCAACTTGGCATATTCATGTTGTTCCTTCTCATCGGCCTTTTTCTTGAAAAATGCACAATAGGTACAGGACAATTGACAAAAGGGAACATGAATATATACCGCAGATCGGGGCGTTGGCGTCCCGTTGCGCCACATTTCCTTGAGTAAGCCGTTCATCTTTAGCGGCGTTACAAAAGATTCATCTCTAGCAGAAAAGGGGATGTCCTGCCACTCAATGTTCCACGGGTCTTTGTATAGGCCTCCGCCGGATGCAAATTCCTTTTCTCCATACATAGCCTGTATGTTTTCTTCCCACACACTCATATTTTTCTCCTATATAGGGCAACAGGAAGCAATACCTTTGTATCACTTCCTGTTGTCAATCACTTACTGGTCTGTATCTTCATATACCACATGGGCCATATACCGCAAGGCTTCGGGATAGTCCATCCCCGGACTGGAGAGAAACAGTTTCTGCGGAAGGAAATAGACGCGTCCTTCTTTCACTGCTTTCAGCTGCCCCCAAGCAGGCTGCTCCAACAAGGCTTTACGGAAAGCCCCTTCTTGCTGCCCCGGCATGACCATGGTGGTCAGAAAGATAATATCTGGATTTTTCGCTGCCAAAGATTCCAAGCTGAAAGGCGGCAGTTTCATATCCGTCGCGCTTCCCATGACAAATATGTTTTGAATATGCAGCAACTCCGCTGTTTCCGTGGCAATGGTCCCCCGCCCTTCCAGAGTCACCGAGTGCGGTGTGCCATGCAAAATAGCACAAGTATACTTTTTATCGGGAAATGCAGAAACGATCGTCTTCATATCATTTTCCAGCTTCTTTGCCGCCTGCAAGCCTTCTTCATGATGGCCCGTCACATCGCCGAATATTTCAGCCGCCTGCATCACTTCCTGGTAGGAAGATACCGACAATTGCATAAAGGGAATCCCATTCTGCTGCATAGTATCCGCTAGGCGACTGTGCAGGCCCTTCAGGCCGATGACTAAATCCGGTTTTTCAGAAACGATGGCTTCCACATTGACCTGATAGGTATACCCTACGGTTTTCTTATCTGCTGCAAAGTCAGGGGGCTTTTCACTGGGACTGTTGGCCCAAGCAATAAAATCCCCACCTACGGCGTGCATGATATTCAGAAAAGAAGGGGCTAGCAAAATAATTTTTTCCGGCTTCCGTTCCAATACCACCTCATTTCCTACGGCATCGGTCAGTGTGTAAAAGGCGTGGCTTTTGTGAGAAGAATCCGATTCCTTGCCGCATCCCACAGCCAGACACAGAAAGCATGCCAGAAGCAAACACCAGAGCTTTTTCATAGCACACTCCTATCAGAATTTATGCTCCCATCCGAAAGACCAGAAGCGGCCATTGATATCACTGTCATCGTCTACCTTGTCAAAAATATTTTCAATCATGCCATAGACACGGGTATTTTTGTTGACTTTTCTTGTAAGAGAGCAATTCACCAAATTATAAGTGCGTTCCTCCTGTGTGCCGCCATAGCTAGCCGGTACATAGTGATAATCAAACTGATCCCACAACATAGCACTCCATCCTGTATCTTTATGGTCATCATAAGTCAGCGCATAAATCTGAGAGAATCTGGCACGCTGACTCAAGCGGGTATTCTTTGTTGTATCCTTAGCATCCAGCCAGGTCGAAGTGACTTTAAAGCCCAAAGTATCATTGAAGCGATAACCGATTGTGTTTTCTACCCCTTTGATCCGGGCGGTATTGACATTTTCATAACGATATAAAGAATGACCATTTTCTTCCTTGCCCAAATAAATAGAAGAAATTAGATTTTCTACATCATTATCAAAATAAGTCAAAGACCCATAGCCCTTGCCAAATTCAGTTTCAAATCCCAAATCCCAGCTATTAGATTTTTCTGGTTTCAGATTCGGATTGCCTGTCAAATGTACATAGCCAGAACCCATGACTCTGTCCAAGTCATAGAAGAGTTGGGACACACTGGGAGCCTTGAACCCGTTACCGTAATTTGCTTTCACGCGGAAATGGTCACCAGCACTATAGGTCACGCCGATTTTAGGAGAGCTGTGGCTACCATAGAAATTATGATGATCGTAACGAATGGCCGGAACGATGAACCATTTACCAAATTCAATTTCATCCTGAATGTAGGCTGCATAGGTCTTAATGAGTTTTTCCGAAGCTTCCTTCGTGCTTCCATTAATGGTGATAGTATGGTCATTGTCCCCATTCGCCCCCAAGCCAGTACCGGAAATTTTATTTCGTACATATTCAGCACCAAAAGTCACACGATGATTGTCACCGATTTTCATCGTATCCCGGCCTTCTACCGCCCACATCCGGTTCTCATCAGTATTGAAATCGTAAGTGTTATACTTGGATTTTACATAACCGGAGTAGGCTCTTTGGGACATCTTATCAGAACCAGGAATCGTCTGCAGCACCTTCTGATCACTGTCATCGGCCCATCTGAATTTACTGAAATAAGTCTGAATCTGCCACTGATTCTTTTCTGTCTTTCCATTCCAGCTCATTCCATAATTCTGTTGCTTGTATGTCTTAGTCTTTTCCCCATCAATCATAGCTTTCCCATTTAATTTCATAGGCCCCATGGAAACAGGAAAATCCTTCAATTCTGGCGTGCCTCTGTCGCTTTTTAGATGTTGGCTGTAATAACCGCCATAGAAATTTAAATAGTTATCATCATTGAAATAATAATTCAATGATGCGTTATAATGTTGTGCAGTACCATAGCTGTTGGACTCTGTATCCTCCGGCTCCATGGTCGCCCGCTTAATTTTATTAAACCGTGCATCGGCAGTAGCAGAAAATTTTCCTTGACGGCCAGTATCCAAGTGCCACCAATGACTTTTATCTTCCTTTGTAAACTCAAGCCCTGTCAAAATCGTCTGCTCTGTAGAAGGCTTCGTAATAATATTCACAACACCACCCATGGCTTCAGAACCATAGAGTGCGCTGGAGGGCCCTTTAACAATTTCAATTTTTTCCACATCATTGATATTGATACGGTCTAAAGCATTGGCATTTCCCAAACCACTGGCATCAGCTTCATTAGCCACCCGTCGACCATTGACCATGATCAAAGATTTATCCGTATCCATACCGCGGATAATCACATCATGACCACCACCACGAGTACAACTCTTCTGAAATATATTGGCATAGGTAGAAAGCACATCTCTCAAATTATTAGAAGTGCTCCGTTTCATATCTTCTGAAGTGATCACTTGGGTAGACGCCGGCACTTTTTCTAGCGTATTTTCTGTTCTGGTCGCCGTAACGATCACTTCGCCAAGAGAATAGAAGTTCCCCTCCGTGATTGATTCTTCTGCCATGGAAATCATCCCCGGCACCAAAGCAGCCAATACCGATGCGGCTACTACGTTTCTCATTTTCCCTGCTGTGCTTTTTTTCATGTCTTTTCTCCTCAAGAAATACACTTGCGCTATGTACAATTAAGTCTTTATGTGATTTCCATAAGACTTTACTAAAAGATTATACATTATAATTTAAAATCATGCAATTATCATTTCATTAGATAGTCGTCTATTCATAATGTTTCTCAAATCTGCTCTGCTTTTTTTCAAGAGAAAATAGGACTTTGGCATATTTTTCAAAGACTATTTGTGAAATCGCGAGACTTTGTGGGATCATTCGCCATGATTCCCACCTAAACCATGAACCTTATGATTTAGAGAAAAAGGTTCATAGTTCGGGCTAGCGATGTATGACTTTTTTCTCACACTCTCTATTTATTTACGAAATCACGAAATTTTGTGGAACCATGAACCTTGACTCCTACGGAGGCATCGTTTTTGACTCCAACCATTACGATTCAATCGTAAGCGTCAGAGATTCCGTGGATATTCAAAAAGTTTCATATATGCGACAATACCTCCAGATGAATCAGCTGGAGGTATTTAACATGAATATTCAATTCTCGGTCAATCAGATTTTCTTAGTAGGTGGCTATACGGATATGCGAAAGTCTATTGACGGTCTTTCCTGTATCATTTCCCAACAA
>SAMEA104315429__coassemble_850_pt1 | contig 17506 bp, 13 predicted proteins | sample SAMEA104315429__metabat2_low_PE_029 | metagenome-assembled genome bin SAMEA104315429 (sample SAMEA104315429) | gut metagenome | biome: Monkey gut; feature: monkey-associated habitat; material: faeces | place: China | collected 2013 | reverse complement strand
GTTTGCCTCCCAAATAGCAACTCCGGTTCGTCCCGGAAAATATTATTTTGTATGGTTATAATATACATCTTTTATAGCTAGGTATCCAATATTTCTTTAGCAAACTTTTGAAAGTCACTTGAATTGCAAATCATAGATGCATTGCTATAGATATTTCATGAAACGATTCATATCTTCTATCAATAAAAATGCATCTACCATTTCTGTATGCAATCTGATTCATAGGCAGCAGAAGAAAATATTTTATTCTATACGTCTATAAAAATGATTTATTGCAGGTTATGTATATTTTTGATAAAAGGCGGTTAACAGTTGACAGTTAACAGTTAACAGTTAACCGCTAACTGTTAACTGCTTACCGCTCTCTTCGCTACTTCGATGTCTTTCTGAATTTGAGCTACCAGAGCGGAGACGGAGTCAAATTTCTTTTCTCCTCGAATCCGAGATACCCATTCCAGGGTAAATTGTTTCCCATAGATGGATTCGTCGAAGTCGAAGATGAACGTTTCGATGGTTTTCTTTGTATTTCCAAAGGTAGGATTGTTGCCCACATTGGTGATCGATGGATACCGTTTGCCTTCCACCTTGGCATAGGTGGCGTAGACTCCATCAAAAGGAACCACCCGGTCTTCCGGCACGTCTAAGTTGGCGGTCGGAAATCCCAGGGCTTCGTGGCCCCGGCGGAATCCGTGGACCACGTCACCGGTGATAGCATAGGGATGACCTAGTAGCTGCGCCGCTATATCCACTTGTCCCGCCAGAAGAAGTTTCCGGATTTCTGTACTGGAAATGGTCTGCTCTGCGGCTTGCTGCAGAGAAAGGATTTTCACTGTCACACCCGTATCTTGGAAATAGGATTTCATCATGTCTCCATGGCCCAGAGCACCTTTCCCAAAGGTGAAATTTTCTCCTGTCACAATCCCCCGAAGGCCAGGAACCTTGGACAGCTGGAACAGAAAATCTTCCGCACTTTCAGAGAGAAATTCTCGATCCGGGGTGATACACACTGTAAGTTCCATTCCTGCCTTGCTGAAACTTTCCATTCGCTCTTCTCGGCTTTGGAGCAGCGGCACGTGAATATCCGGTGCTAGAATGGTCATCGGATGGGGATAAAATGTCAAAATGGCCGGCACAGCTTCTTTCTCCTGTGCCAGCTCTTTGACCGCCTGAAAAACCGCCTGGTGTCCCCTGTGACAGCCATCGAAGAAACCAAGGCCGAATACATACTTCTTCCCCAGTGGCAGTTTTTCTAATGTAGATATATATGTCATGAAGCCATTACCTCGAAAAATATATCATTCCGATAATTTCTTTTTCTCAACAGAGAAAAAGACCGCTATAATAAAAGGTTATTATTCTACAGATTACTTCCATCTCACATACAAAAATACCGCTTAGATTAAGGTTATAAAGGGTTATGAAAGGTTATGAAATTCTGATATCATAACCTTTCATAACCTTTTATAACCCTTTGCTTAGCGATTTTCTTCCTATGTTACGAAAGCGAAATCTGTATAATGATAACCTGCCCGAAGGGCTCCCCTTCTTCCTAATCCCTAGTCACCAGTCACGAGTCACCAGTCACTAGTTAAATACCTTTTTCGGATGTATCACGCCTCGTGCCACCGATGCGGTGCCCAAGAATTGCTTTCCTGCAAAAACAGCGACCACTTCCACTGGTTCATGTCTGGTGCGGAGTCGTTTTCCTTGCAGGAAATCGGCGCCTTCTTTTTCTGACAAAGAAAGTGCAGGCAATGCGGAAAGTATGGGACGGATGTCGGTCATGAGCGCCCCTTCGGGATCGGCTTCTATTTCTTCCAATGTCTTCGCTTCCGTCACAGAGAAAGGTCCCATGTGGCTTCTCAAGAGGAATGACATGGTGAGTGGACAGCCAGCGGCTTCGCCCAGGTCACGGCCCAGGGCGCGGATATAGGTACCGGCTGAGCAGGTGACAGAGAGGCGAATTTTCGGGATTTCAATGTCTCGAATGGTGAGGTCGTAAATGGTAACTGGACGGGCCGGAAGTTCTACTGCTTTTCCTTCCCGTGCCAGTTTGTAAGCCCGTTCGCCATTGACTTTGATGGCCGAGTAGCTAGACGGCCGTTGGAGAATGTCTCCGCGGAACTGACAAGCCGCTTTTTCCCAGATGGATGTATCGCTGGGAATGGTTCCTGTTTCTACTACCTTGCCGGTGGCGTCTTCCGTATCGGTGCGAAAGCCCATGAGAAATTCCGCTTCATAGGTTTTCTGGTGAATCGGCGCGTACTCGATGAGCCGGGTGGCCCGTCCTAGAAATACGGGCAGCACGCCGGCCGCCATAGGATCCAAGGTGCCGCCATGACCGATTTTCTTTTGTCCATATATCCGCCGGAGCCGGGCAATCACATCGAAGGAGGTCATGCCCGCCGGTTTCAATATATTCAGTACCCCATCCATTAGAGATATTTCTCCGCTGCTTTGACAAAGAGTTTTTCTGCTTCTTCAAAAGAATCATGAATGGAGCAGCCAGAGGCTTTCCAGTGACCGCCGCCACCAAATTCAGCGGCCAGTTCAGATACATTGGCATAGTTTTTGGAACGAAGGGAAATACGGGTTTCCTTTTCGCCTCTATATTTGAAGAGAGCCGCAATTTCGCAGCCCCGGATGCAGCGCGGAATGGATGCGTAGTAATCGGAGTTTTCACCGTCCAGGTCCATGGCTTCTTTTCCCATGTAAGCGATGACGATTTTCCCGTCCGCATAGGAGTGTACAGTCTTGGCTACCATTTCATAGCAATGCATAGCTTCGATGGTCTTTTCTTCCAAATGGTTGGAAATATAGGATGGGTCTGCTCCCATTTCAACCAGTTTGCTGGCCATCAGAAGTGTATGGGGCGATGTGCAGCTGAAACGAAAGAAACCGCTGTCGGTACCAATGCCCATGTACAGGGCGTTGCAGGTGTCTTCGTCCATCTGAGTACCTTCGTCGAAGAACATCTCTGCCAGCATTTCCGCGGTGGCAGCGTACTTGTACTGCAGGTACAGATAGTCGGTGTATTTTTCATTGGTGCGGTGATGGTCGATGGCTAAGGTGTCGATATCCTGTGGGAAATCGAAATTGCCGCCCCGTTCCAGGTTGCCCAGGTCGGTAAATACGATGGCATCATAATCCTTGCCTTCCGGCAGCTGGGTATGGACCAAAGCGGAGGCTTTCACCAAGGTGTACACCTGTGGCACCGGGTCTGGCAGCAGCATATCCGCTTCTTTTCCCATGGACAGGAGCACATTGTGGAGAGCGCAAATAGAACCTACGTCATCTCCATCGGGATGTTCGTGCCCCACCAGAAGGAAACGATTATGGTTCTTCAAGAAATCCATGGCTTCCTGTTTGGTGATTTCTTTGGCGTGATTGATTTCCAGGCTCATTCTTTTTCCTCCTGATGAATCTTTTTCAAAAGGCCGTCGATGTGCATGCCGTAATCCAAAGAAGTGTCTTCTTCAAAGGAAATTTCCGGGGTGTAATAAATCTTGAGACGCTGTCCCAGTTCTCGGCGGACAAATCCGCGGCTCTTGTTCAGCGCTTCCAGAGAAGCCTTCTTTTCCGATGGCTTTCCGAAAAGGCTCACATAAATGGTAGCTTCCCTGAGGTCCCCTGTCACTTTCACTTCCGTGACGGTGACAAATCCAATGCGGGGATCTTTCAGTTCATGAAGGAGCATCTGGCTCACTTCCTGTTTGATAAATTCTTGTACTTTGCGTACTCTGAGTTCGGACATGGTGTATACCTCGTTTCATAAGTCTAGATAATGAGTAATGAGTAAATAGTAATGAGTAATTGTGGAACGGCGCTTCAAATTATATAGCGCCGTAATTTATATGATTTAAAATTACGTCAATAAGATACATGGATTTATGTGCACTAGCAAATTTCCTTACATTGAACCAGTAAAAAAAATATTGAATAAGCAGTAAACAACGTTCCCCCTTGGAGAAGGGGGCTAGGGGGATAGACGCGCCTAGCGGTATAAAATGTTCTGCTCGATAGGCGAACAAAGAACTATCATCCATTAGTGCTGATTATGTCCCTTCTGGCCATTCTATCCCCGGCTTTGCCGCCCCTTCTCCAAGGGGCCACACGCTAGTGTTGCTACCATTTATTACACATTATTCCACAAAAACGATTTAACGAGCAACCGCTAATTATCTATATTCAAAAGCAAAAATTGTCCGCCCCTATTCAGTTGGACGGACAATTTTTACTAGTCAATAAGAAATCTTTTGCGGCGCTTTATGAATTGTGCGCCGCACCACAATTACTCATTACTCATTACTCATTTCTAATTACTCATTGATTTTATTTCAACTCTGCTGCTTCTTCCTTCAGTTCAAAGGCTTCGAGCTGGTCGCCTTCTTTGACGTCACGATAGCTGTCGATAGCGATACCACATTCATAGCCGGCAGCCACTTCTTTCACATCGTCTTTGAAACGACGGAGGGAAGCAATCTTGCCTTCGTGAATAACGATGCCATCGCGAATGAGGCGGAGCTGACAGTTGCTGGTGATCTTGCCGTCCTGTACGTAGGAACCGGCAACAATGACTTTCGGCGTATGAATGACCTGACGGATTTCTGCATGGCCCAGAACCACTTCGCGGATGGTTGGGGAAAGCATACCTGCCATAGCGGCCTTTACATCATCGATGCAATCATAGATGACACGGTAGAGACGGACATCGACGCCATCTTTTTCTGCCATAGCGCGGGCATTCGCATCGGGGCGAACGTTGAAGCCAATGATGAGTGCATTGGAAGCGGAAGCCAGCATGACGTCGGATTCATTGATGGCACCCACGGCGGAGTGAACGATGGAAATACGAACTTCATCACTCTTGATGCCCTGGAGAGACTGTACCAGTGCTTCTACAGAACCCTGAACGTCGGCTTTGATGATCACATCCAGTTCCTTCATTTCGCCTTCTTTAATCTTTTCAAAGATGTTATCCAAGGTGACTTTCTGGACGCTTCTCTGTTCTTCTTCCTTCGCACGAGCGGCGCGGATTTCAGCCAGCTGACGGGCTTTCTTTTCTTCCATGACGAAGAAGTGGTCCCCTGCTTCCGGTACGCTGTCCATACCAAGGATTTCTACCGGAACAGACGGTTCTGCACTCTTCATCTTGCGACCGTTTTCATTGTTCATAGCACGGACGCGGCCCCAGCTCTTGCCAGCCAGGATGCCATCGCCGATATGAAGGGTACCATTCTGTACGAGGACACTCATCACTGGGCCTCTGCCTTTATCCAGCTGGGCTTCGACTACGACGCCGTAGGCTTCGCGGTTCGGGTTGGCTTTCAGTTCCTGCATTTCTGCTACCAGAAGGATATTTTCCAGCAGGTCATCCAGGCCGAGTCTCTTCTTAGCGGAAATAGGGGTCATGATGACATCGCCGCCCCAATCTTCTGCGAGCAGGCCTTCTTTAGCCAGTTCTTCTTTGATGCGGTCTGGGTTAGCCCCTGGTTTATCAATCTTGTTGATAGCGACCATGATCGGTACACCTGCATTCTTTGCATGGTGAATGGCTTCGATGGTCTGTGGCATAACGCCGTCATCAGCAGCTACGATGAGGACCGCAATATCGGTGATCTGGGCACCACGGGAACGCATAGCCGTGAAGGCTTCGTGGCCTGGGGTATCCAGGAAGGTAATCTTGTGGTTCTTGTAACGAATCTGGTACGCACCGATTCTCTGGGTGATGCCGCCGGCTTCATGGAGAGCCACATTGGTCTGACGGAGTGCATCCAGGAGGGTGGTCTTACCATGGTCAACGTGACCCATGATGGTAACAACCGCCGGTCTTGGTTTCAGGAAACGAGGATCATCTTCTGCTGGTACGTATTCGGTCGGATCTGCCGGCTGTTCCGGTTCCAACAGGGTGACACCAAATTCTTCCGCCAGAATTTCTACGGTGTCTCTATCCAGGTTCTGGTTGATGGTCGCCATGACGCCGTCTTTCATGAGGTTCATGATGATTTCGCTCACTTCACGGCCAAACAGTTCTGCCAATTCCTTGACTGTCACGCTCGGCGGCAGTTCTACTTCTGTCGGATATGCAGCCTGTTTCTTTTCTGCCTGATGTTTCTTTTTCTTGTTCTGGTTCAGGGAACGAGCCATCAAAGAGCCGCCTTCTTTTTCTCTTCTGCTTCTTTCCCAATCCTTCTTTGTCTTCTTCTTAGCCGGTTTTTCACGTCTGGTGGTTGGCTTCTGGGCAGTTTCTTCTACCACAGGAGCTGCGGGTACGGACGGGCGCTGCGGACGAGACGGTCTATCGGTCTTCGGGCGATCGTTTCTGTCATTTCTGCGATCCCCATTTCTATCATTGCGGTCATTTCTCTGGCCGTTTCTCGGTCTGTCATTGCGATCGCCGTTTCTGTTGTCTCTGCGTTCGCCGTTTCTATCATTGCGGTCATTTCTCTGGCCATTTCTTGGTCTGTCATTGCGATCGCCGTTTCTGTTGTCTCTGCGTTCGCCATTTCTATCATTGCGATCGTTTCTCTGGCCGTTTCTCGGTCTGTCGCTTCTATCGCCATTGCGGTTGTCGCGACGGTCTCCATTTCTGTCATCTCTACGAGAACGGTCATTTCTATCTTCCCGTTTCTGGGGGCGATCGTTTTTCTTTTCTGCTGCCGGTGCTTTGGCCGGAGCTGCCTTAGGAGCGTCTTTCTTCGGTGCTGCTTTCGGTGCTTCTGCCGGTTTTGCTTCTTTCACTTCTTCTGTGGAATAGGAAGAATAAGAAGACTGACGGCCTTTTTCGCCGCCTTTACGGTCAGCCGGCTGGCCGGACTGGTCGAAACGAACGGTACGCATAGCCGGACGTTTTGCGGCTTTCTTCTTCTGTTCAGCGATGGCTCTAGCCAGCAAAGATTTGCCGTTATCATCTACGCCAGACAAACGATTGCTCACGTCTACGTGAGATTTTTTCAAAATATCAATGACTTCTTTATCTGTTTTGCCAAATTCCTTGGCAAGTTCATACACTCTGTATTTCTTTTTCTGCATAAGCAGCCTCCCATTCTCTCTGGTTATATGTAAATCTTTTGTTTATTCATTCATTTATGACGAAAGTAGTGCGTAGTGCGTAGTGATGGAAGGGGCGCATCAAAATCATAGGGCACCCCAATACCCCATTTTATAAAAGGAATATCAATACTACTTTTATTGATATAGGTCATTTGACGATTCTATCCTAATCCCTAGCCACTAGCTACTAATCCCTACTCACCGATTATCAATTTTCTTCATAATGGCTTCACTGAATCCTCTGTCCACGATCAGTGCAGCGGTGCGGACGCCTTTTCCTAAGGCTTGTCCCAACCGTTCTTTTTCACCGAAGATGCGGCAGGCAATGTGGGCTCGTTCCGCCGCTCTCTGGTATTCATCCTTTGTGCGTGGGGAGCTGTCTTCTGTAATAAGGAGAAGGGCCTGTTTGGGCGATTTCATCTTCTTCAGCCCTTCTGCCACCTGTTCATTTCCAGAAAGCAATCGTCCTGCTTTCATACAAAGGCCAAGCATCCGGTAAATCGGCTCATCCATTTTCAATTTGTGCCTTCAGTGCATCATACACATCTTTGGAAACCGGACGCTTCAGGGATTTTTCCAATCCGTGAGATTCGTAAGCTTTGGTGAAACATTCAATGTCATCACACACGTAAACGCCGCGACCGGATTTCTTTCCGGTTCTGTCCAATTCGATGATGCCCGTAGGAAGTGCTACGATACGAAGCAATTCTTTCTTCGGCTTCAATTCTTTGCAGCCTACGCACATCCGCATGGGGATTTTTCTGGCTTTCATTCCTTGGTTTCCTCCACGTCGCTAGATTCAATATCGCCTAAGATATCATCATCCACTGGTTCTTCTGGCACATCGTTGCCGAAACCTTCTTCTTTGGCCTGGGATTCGCTCTTGATATCAATTTTCCAGTTGGTCAATTTGGCAGCCAGACGGGCATTCTGTCCTGCTTTGCCGATAGCCAGGGACAGCTGGTAATCTGGAACGATGACATAGGAAGATTTTTCTTCTTCCCATACGGAAACGGAAATAACCTTGGACGGAGACAGTGCATTGGCGATGTAAATGGCCGGGTCTTCATCCCAACGAACGATATCGATTTTTTCATCATGCAGTTCGTCTACGATGTTCTGTACACGCTGGCCCTTCGGACCTACGCAAGCACCAACTGGATCGACGGTGGGGTCCATGGCATACACAGCAATCTTGGAACGGGAGCCGGCTTCACGAACCACGTTCTTAATTTCTACGGTGCCGCTGTAAATTTCCGGAACTTCCAGTTCAAAGAGGCGTTTCAAGAGGCCAGGATGGGTTCTGGACAGGATGATTTCCGGTCCCTTGGTGGTCTTTCTAACTTCCAGTACATAGCACTTAATTTTATCATTGGTATGGAATTCTTCCCCTTCAATCTGTTCAGCAAAAGGAAGAATCCCTTCTACGCGGCCAAGGTCCACAAATACGGTGCGGGATTCGCTCCATTTGACGGTACCAGTAATGACATCCCCTTCGCGGCCGGAGAATTCGTCATAAATGGAACCTCTTTCGGCTTCACGAAGCTTCTGAATCATCACCTGTTTGGCGGTCTGTGCTGCCACACGGCCGAAGTTCTTCGGGGTCACATCGATGCGAAGCATATCGCCCACTTCATAGGAACGATCGATTTTCTTAGCCTCTTCCAGAGAAATTTCATTGACTGCATTTTCAGAAGTGGGGTCCACCGCTTCTACGACGGTCTTTTCTTCATAAATACGATAGGTGCCGGTTTCACGATTCAAAGTCACAGATGCTTTGGCGTTGCTGCCGCTTTCCTTCTTGTAGGCCGTAAGAAGCACCATTTCCAATGCATCAAATACAATATTTGGATCTACCTTTTTTACTTTGACCAAGCCTGCTACAGCTTCCAGCAATACTTTACCGTTCACGATGATTTCTTCCTCCTAATTAAAATGAAAAATGCAGTCTCACCTGCGAAATTTTATTTCTTTCCAATACCAGGGTTTCCCCATCTTCCAAAACAAGCTGCAAACTGCCATCTTCTGCAAGGCCTTCCAGGCGAGCCGTCAAAGCCTTCACGCCTTTCTTGCCATCCAATGGAGCAAACAGTTTGATATCTACATCACTTCCCGCATAGCGGATGAAGTCCTTATCCTTCTTCAGCACCCGGTCCAAACCAGGAGAAGACACTTCCAACATATAATTGTCCGGAATCATATCCTTCTCATCCAGAATGGCCCCTGCCTTTTCACTGATGGTCTGGCAGTCGTTCAAATCAACGCCACCTTCCTTATCGATATAAATACGGAGAATCCAATTTCTTTCACGGACATACTCCACATCGACCACTTCGATCCCGTCCGCTTCCAAAATCGGTTCCAATAACTTCTCTACCGCTTCTTCAATCTCCTTGTGTGCCATATGCCCTCCTTGTCTCTGTTTACGGTAAACGGTTAACTGTTAACGGTTGACTGTCTACTGTCTACTGTTAACTATTTACCATCAACTATTTCATATATAAGAAAAAGTGAGCCGAAGCTCACTCCACAGGAAATTCTATAAATAACACATAACTACGTTGTTATTATACCATATGTTGTAAAGAGACGTAAAGAGAAATTTAGGATAGAAACATATTTGCACAAATAGGTATGCGGAGAAAAAGGTTATGCTCTATGTCTTGAATTTTTTAACATATAAATGATTTCGCTTGTCAAAAGGTTATTATTTCAGCACGTCCGCCATACCAACAAAAATCACTATCCAAAGAAAAAAGGTTATAAAAGGTTATGACACCACAGAAAATCCCATAACCTTTTATAACCTTTCATAACCCTTTGCCAATACGTTGCATCAATATGTTAGAAATAAGGAATCACGGAGTATAACCTTTTATCCAATCCCTATTTCCTCCATGTGTATCAACAGCGGTAAATTAGATTTTTCTCCCCGGATACTGTTTCAAACCTTCGCCCAGCAGGTGAATGGCTTTTTCCAGGTCTTCGCAGTTCAGCACGTAAGCCAGGCGGGCTTCGTCTACGCCTTTGCCTTCGGTGGCATAGAAACCATTGCCTGGAGCAATCATGACAGTTTCGCCATTTTCGTCGAAATCTTTCAGCATCCAGATAGCAAATTTTTCTGCATCATCGACAGGCAGTTTAACCATTACATAGAAAGCGCCCTTCGGGTCAGAGGAAATAACGCCCGGAATGGCAGCCAGACCAGCAGCGATGGTGTCGCGGCGTTTCTTGTATTCCTTATTGACTTCTTCCAGATAGGACTTCGGTGTGTCATACAGAGCAGCAGCGCCGACCTGTTCCACCGTCGGTACGCAAAGGCGAGCCTGGCAGAGTTTATTGATCTGGCTCATAAATTCATCATTTTTAGAAATCAGGCAGCCAATACGAGCGCCGCAAGCGCTGTAACGTTTGGAAACAGAATCGATGATGATCACATTGTCAGCCAGGTCGTCATAGGTACCAAAGCTGGTGTATGCGCCGTCATATACAAATTCACGATATACTTCATCGGCAATGAGAGCCAGACCGTGTTTCTTCACGATACCAGCCACCATATCCATTTCTTCCTTGGTATATACCACGCCGGTCGGGTTGCCTGGGTTGGTCAGAAGAATGGCACGGGTCTTGTTGGTCACATACTGTTCTACCGTGGCAGCATCGGGCAGGCGATAGCCATTTTCTGCACTGGTCGGTACAGCTCGTACGTGAGCGCCGGAAATCTTGGCAAAAGAGTTGTAATTTGCATAGAACGGTTCAAATACCAGGATTTCATCATCGGGATCACACAGAGCCAGAGCAGCCAATTCCAATGCTTCACTGCCGCCATTGGTGATGTAAATATTCTTTTCGCTGTATTCCATGTCCCATTCTTTGTAGTATTTCTGAATCTGATGAATCAGGTTCATATCCCCCTGGGACTGCCCATAGGCAATGACCTTCTGGTCAAAATTGCGGATGGCTTCCATGAACTGTGGCGGAGTTTCGATATCCGGCTGACCAATGTTCAGATGATATACCTTTTTCCCTGCCTTCTGCGCTTCCTGGGCATAGGGTCCCAAACGACGAATCGGGGAAGTGGTCAAACTTAATGCACGCTGTGAAATTTTCATATCAAGCACCATCCTTAGTTTATTATTCTTTGTACTGCGTCATGAATCATTCATAATAACAGCAAAATGAGGAGTGAGGAATTAGGAGTGAGGAGTGGTATTAGCACCATATCGGCTTGTCGTACCGTTAGTGAAGTATACCGCTAGAGCTGCCCCCTCAGCCTTCGGCAGCTCCCCCGACAGGGGAGCCGAGACAGCGGTGTAAACTTACTTAGCGGCGCATAAAATTTGAAAGCGCCGCAACTTTTATAAAAGCCACTTTTACCTACTATCAATTGCTCACTTTTATACAAGTGTATTATATACCGATTTCTTTACTACGTCACCATCTTACAAAATATCATCTAAAATTGGAATAGGTCGTAGGGGGATGGATAAGAAATTTAGATGGTTGGTGACTGGTGACTAGGGTAAACGGTTAACGGTTAACGGTTAACGGTTAACGGTTTACTGTTTACTGTTAGCTGCTAACGGCTAATTAATACCTGCTTGACTTCCTTTATCAGGAAATACTACAATACATACAGTAACACATAGAAAAAAATCTTTAAAAAAATGGCCATTTCTTTAAACATGTCAAAAGTCATTTAAAAAAAGCGCTGTTTTTTTAAGCATCTTTGTTCTGTTTTGGAAGAAAGGGGCCGTTTTAACATGAAATCATTGACCAAAATTTACTATACAGAATCTAGCGATGAATATGAAACAGCTTATCATACAAGATACGCAGCACCCAATGCAGAACATTTTCCTATTTCCATCCAACAATATCATCGCCCCAAAAATTACCCTGCTTTTTTCTACTACACTAGCGACATGTTGCTAACACTAGAACAATTATATCAATATTATGAAAAATTTCTTTATGTGGTCAACACCGTTCCGCCTGTGGTACTTCATCAATTTGCCCTGCTGAGCATTCTCGACGAAGTCAAATCCACTAATGACATTGAAGGAGTTTATAGCACACGAAAAGAGCTTCGTGATATTTTGAACGGCACAGCGACTCATACCGAAAGATTTCATAGTATTGTAAACAAATACAAAGGTCTCTTGGAAAACAACGACATCGTCTTTGAAAACTGCCAAGATATCCGAAACTTCTATGATGAATTTGCGCATGAAGAAATAGCTTATGAAAATCCCTCTAATCGTTTAGATGGACAAATATTCAGAAAAGAACCTGTCGAAATTGATTCTCCAACGGGAAAGGTACTACACCAAGGTGTATATCCTGAATCCAAAATAAAAGAGGCCATGCAACATACTCTTGATATCCTGCACTCTTCTACACTTCCATTTTGGGTAAGATTAGGTCTATTTCACTATCTATTTGCCTATATCCATCCATTCTACGACGGAAATGGACGAACAGATCGATTTATTACCTCCTATTTTATGCAAAAAGAATTTCATCCGCTGATTGCACTTAGATTATCTGTGTATATCAAAAAAAATCGTGCTATGTATTATAAACTTTTTGAGGAAGCTGACAGTGAAATCAATAGAGGAGACTTAACTCCCTTCATTACAGGATTTTTGCATATCATAGTAGGAACAATTCAGGATACTATCGGTCTTCTTTCTCGAAAAAATGAACAACTAGAGCGTGCAGAAAAGCAAATTACTACATTGTGTCCTCATGATGAAATTTTACAAGATATGTATTATATCCTTTTACAAGCCGCACTGTTTTATGGGCAAGGAATTAGTATTACAGAAATCACTAAAATAACAGGAAAAGCTAGACCTACTATACAAAAACGTCTAAATACGATTCCGCAAGAACACTTGATTATAACTAAAACCAAGAAAACAATTTTTTATAAACTCAATCTGTTGCTTTTCAAAGAAACGTCAATCAAATCATAAAACATTAAAGTGTCGTATAGTACGTCGTACAAGACGTCTATCCGACACTTTTTATATGGGATTCCATAATGAAATATAATGAAAAAAGAGCCTATCTTATCGATAGACTCTTTACTCTGTGGCGGAGAGAGGGGGATTCGAACCCCCGTGACGGTATTCGCCGTCAACATGATTTCCAATCATGCACCTTCAACCGCTCGGACACCTCTCCACAGTTGTTCCCTAACCGATTGGTTAGCGACTTATTTGTTTGGGTCAGTGGTTAACTGACTTATGTAGTATACCAGTCAGACCTATATCTGTCAAGCACTTTTTTGAAAAGTTTTTTTGAATAGGGAATGAGTGGCTAAGGATTAAGGATTTTTGGAAAAGGTTGCTCAGGTCGCTCACGGTTCTCAGATTGCTCAGGTTTGTCGAATGTGCATATAGACGCTGGCGATATCATCGCTAATAATCCCCTTCCTCTGGAAGGGGACAGAACGTGAGCGTTAGCGATACGTTCCAGGGGATAGCTCACTCTGGCGAAATGAAATACCTTTGCCTCTGCTCGTTTAGGCGTCCTCTCTAGCGGCTATGAAAAATAACACTTTTTCGCTTTGTTAGTTGAGTCGTTACGGCATGATTCAGCTATCTCCTTTTCCGCTAGTGCTGTAAGATTTCTCCACTTCTATCTAACATAGTACCGGACTACTCTGCTGTGTCATCAAGCACGAATCCCATCGGTCGAAATGACGTCTACGGTTAGTGGCACATTCGGAGAACCTGAGCAACCTGAGAACCTTGAGTAACCTGAGCAACCTTTCACTGACCGCTAGGAGCAGGTATCACCAGGTTCGCTTGATATGTTCATAGCGAAATATACCGCCAGTGCTGCCCCCTCAGCCTTCGGCAGCTCCCCCGACAGGGGAGCCAAGGCGCTAGTGATGATTTCGCTAGAGTGGACGCCTAAGCAGGTAGAGACAAATAGTATTCATATCGCTAGTGCGAGCTATCCCCCCTGCCCCCCCCTTCAGCGAAAGGGGGTTACGGCTAATGCTTCTACCGCTAAGGTCACATATTTCCTAGTCCCTAATCCCTAGCTACTAATCCCCAGTCCCCAGTCACCAGTCACCAGTCACTAGTCACCAGTCACCCAAAAGATTATATCTCAGCAAATATCTTCCTCAATTCTTCTCTATCGCCGGTGACGCCCAGGGCTACTACCAGAAAGAGCCGGGCTTTCCAAGCGGAGAGGCGATCGCCCAGGATGAGGCCGCTGTCTTTCATGGAGAGGGCACTGCCTTCGTAGCTGTATTCTTCCATCACGTGGCCTGTAGGAACGCGGGTGGTGAGGACCATGAGAAGGCCCGATTTTCCTAATTTCATCATTTCTTTCCGGCAAAGGGGCGGTACGTTACCGCAGCCAAGGGCATCCACGACCAAGGCTTTGATAGGCGCTTTTCCGGCTGCTTCGATGAGTTTTCCATCCATGCCGGACCAGCAGGTTACCATCCATACGTCCGGTTCGATATGGTCCGGGTGGAGGCGAATGTGGCCCATTGGTTTGCGCCCGTAGATGATGCGATGGCTATAGACGGTGCCTAAGGGGCCGTAGTGAAGGTCACGGAAGGTATCTGGATTGGTTGTGTGAAATTTCGTCACGTCCCACGCCGCATAGATACGGTCCTGGAGGCATACCAGGACACCCATGCCTTTGGACATGTCATCGGCGGCTACACGGACAGCGGAGAGAATATTTTCTGGTCCATCGGCAGAGAGGTCTGCGGCGCCTCGCATGGCACCGGTCACACAAACTGGTTTATCGGTTTTCAAGGTGAGATCCAGGAAAAAGGCGGTTTCTTCCAGTGTATCTGTCCCGTGGGTCACCACGAAACCGTCCGCTTTGTTTTCTGCTGCCAGCTGGTCAATCAGCTGAGAAAGATGCCACATGCGGTTCACATCCATCCAACCGCTGGGCACGTTGGAAAATTCTACCACTTCTACGTCAGTCCACTGAGACAAGCCGGGAACGGCAGCAGCTAAATCTTCTCCAGAAACAGCCGGTACCAATCCGCCGGTTTTCGGGTCCGGTTTCATGGCAATGGTTCCGCCGGTGGTAATGACAATGATATGTTTTTTCATGTTTTTCCTCTTTTCGTCGGTAAATATTTGGAGTTACTAAGCCTGATTCCCTTAGCAATTACAAGTTACTCAAGTTTCTCAGGTTGCTAAGGTTTCTCGAATGTGATCATAAGCGCTATCTTCAACAGCTCTGATGAAAAAAAGTCCCCTTCCTTAGGAAGGGGCAACCGATAGGAGCAGGTATCACCGGGTATGCTTGGTATGTTCATGAGGAAATATGCGGTGATTCCTTTTGCGTCAAAGGTTCTAAGGGTTCTGAAGGTACAAAGGGTTCTCAGGGTTCTCGAACGTGCTAATAGACAGTAGCAAGATACTTCGCCTTGTTAGCTGAGCCGTTACGGCATGATTCAGCTATCCCCTTTTCGCTAGTGCTGTAAGATTTCTCCACTTCTGTCCAACATAGTACCGGACTACCCTGCTGTGTCATCAAGCACAAATCCCATCGGTCGAAATGACGAATACGGATTGCTGCATAATCGAGAAACCTTTCAATAACCGCTAGGAGCGGACATCACCGAGTGCGCTTGCGGTGTTCATGGAGAAATATACCGCTAGAGGTGCCCCCTCAGCCTTCGGCAGCTCCCCCGACAGGGGAGCCAAGACGCTAGTGCTGATTTCGCTAGAGAGGGCATTACCGGATTCGCTTGCTATGTTCATGGCGAGGTATACGGCTAGAGCTACCCCCTCTTTAATTCTCCCCCGACGGGGGCGATAAAGTGATGCGGTTAGAGGCACATTCGATGAACCCTGAGAACCTTCAGAACCTTTAGAACCCTTTCATCAAAACATCAGGAGCGGGTATCACCGGGTTCGCTTGCTGTATTCATAGCGAGGTACGCCGCTATTGCCCCCTCAGCCTTCGGCAGCCCCCCCGACGGGGGAGCCGAGACGCTAAAGCCTCTACCGCTAAGGTCACATATTTCCTAATCCCTAATCCCTAGCTACTAATCCCCAGTCCCTAATCACCAGTCACCAAGTAATCAGATCGCTTCCATCAGCACCTGGTAGGCCACTTCCACTTCGGGGAGGCTGGTTTTGGCGGATTCTACGTCGCCGGCGCGGAGGGCTTCTACGACCGGAAAGAGTGCCTCGAAGAGCCGTGTGAAACTTAAATTTCCTGCAGTGCCTTTCAAGGCGTGGGCCAATTGAAAGGCTCCGGCTGCATCATTGTTGTCCATGGCTTTGACGAGGTCTTCGTAGCGATGGCTTTCTTTGAAATGAGCCAATAGGTCTTCATAGAGTGCTTTGTCGCCGCCAAGGCGTTCCAAAGCTTCATTGACGTCTACTCCTGCCTGAAATAATTTGTAACGATTCATCTACGCTTACTCCTTACCTTTCTTATCCTGTTCTGAAAATACATGTTGCAAAGTGCTATACAAATCATTCACATCCACCGGTTTGGCGATGTGCCCATTCATGCCAGATGCCCGGACAGCGGCTATATCTTCGGCAAATACATTGGCTGTCATCGCATAAATCGGAATGGACTTGCCATCCGGTTTTTTACTCTTACGAATCCGCATAGCCGCTTCGAGGCCATTCATTTCCGGCATATTCACATCCATCAGGATGCAGTCGAAATAATGGTCCGGTTCGCTTTCAAAGAGTTTCACCGCTTCTTTCCCATTTTCAGCGCAATGGGTTTCGATGCCTACCAGAGAGAGCATCTTCACGGCCACTTCCATATTGAGTGCCACGTCTTCTGCAATGAGGACGCGCTTGCCGGTGAAATCATATTTATCAAACGCATGGCGCGGGTCTTCCGCATGGCCCAGGGCCATATTGATGATGGACACCAGGCTGGACTGGAAGAATGGTTTTGTCATGAAATAATCCGCTCCGGCTGCTACGCCATCGGATTCCACTTCATCCAGGTCGTAAGCCGATACGATGACCACCACAGAATCTTTGCCAAAGATCTGGCGAATCTGACGGGTGGTTTCGATACCATCGATATGCTGCATCTGCCAATCGATGAAGCACAGTTTATAGGGATCGCCCTGATCTTCCGCTTCGCCCAAGGCTTCCAGAGCAGCTTCGCCGCTATTGACATAGTCCGCACGGACGCCCAATTTCTTCAAAAGGGTGCTGCAGTACTGGCATGCGTCTATATCATCATCCACCACGAGGACTCGAAGGTTCTTGTAATCTTCATGGATGATCGGCTGTTCCTGGGCAATTTCCAGTGGCAAATCCACGGTGAAGTGGGTGCCCTGGTTGACATGGCTTTCTACGGAAATTTCACCATGCATGAGCTGGGTCAGATTTTTCGTGATAGCCATGCCCAGACCGCTGCCGCCGTATTTCCTTGTAACAGAAGAATCCTGCTGTTCAAACGGCGAGAACAGACG
>SAMEA104315429__coassemble_795_pt1 | contig 18586 bp, 14 predicted proteins | sample SAMEA104315429__metabat2_low_PE_029 | metagenome-assembled genome bin SAMEA104315429 (sample SAMEA104315429) | gut metagenome | biome: Monkey gut; feature: monkey-associated habitat; material: faeces | place: China | collected 2013 | reverse complement strand
GTGGTCTAGGGACTTTCCCCCATGAGAATACGCTCATGCAGGGCGCACCAAAAAAAGCAGTGCCGAAGCACTGCTTTTTTCTATGCATATATCAAGCTGATATTAGCCAACGGTGAAGAGAACGTCGCCGCCCTGTACGGACTGGCCAACGGATACCGGCATACCGGTGATCTTGCCATCGCATGGAGCCATGATCGGGTTGCCCATCTTCATAGCTTCGAGTACGAGAACTTCGTCGCCGGAAGCAACTGCATCACCAACGTTTTTGTTGATGCGGATAACTTTGCCCGGCATTGGAGCTTCAACGGATTCGCCTGCGCCTGCAGGAGCTGCTGCTGGAGCCGGAGCCGGTGCTGGAGCCGGAGCTGGAGCCGGTGCCGGAGCTGGAGCTGCTGCCGGAGCCGGAGCTGCTGCTACAGGAGCTGGAGCTGCTGCCGGAGCCGGAGCTGCTGCTGCAGCGCCGCCATCTTTAACTACTACATCGTAATCCTGGCCGTTAACTGTTACAGTAAATTTTCTCATTGTCTTTCCTCCTAAATGATTGTACTTTCAACTTTCAATTAGAACTGCTGGTTGCTAGCTACGCCTGCAATGCGAGCTGCAGAGGTCCAGCCAGATCTAGCTGCCGGGCGGATGGAGACGATTTCGCCGCCACCCATAGCAACGATTGCAGCAGCGATAGCTGCTACAACTGCACCATTGTTTGCTGCGGCAGGAGCTGCCTGACGAGCAGGAGCTGCAGCTTTCTTAGGAGCTGCGGCCGGTGCCGGTGCTGCGGACTGATTGAGAGATGAACGTACCTGCCAGATCATGATCAGGGCAATTACTGCAACGATAGCAGCAAATACCGCGATATACATAACTGTGTTGTTATCCATCTGTACCCATCCTTTCAATTAGAGTATTTCTTGCAGCAAATATTAGAGCGGAATGTTTCCGTGTTTCTTTGCTGGATGTACTTCGTGCTTGGAAGCAAGCATCTTCAGTGCATTGATGATTGTTGGACGAGTGTTTCTTGGATCGATAACTGCGTCTACATAGCCACGTTCAGCAGCTTTGTATGGAGTAGCGAATTCATCAACATATTCCTTTGTACGCTGTTCTTTGTTTGGATCTTTTCTGAAGATAATGTTTGCAGCGCCTGCAGGTCCCATAACAGCGATTTCAGCGGTTGGCCAAGCGAATACCTGGTCAGCGCCCTGTTCACGGGAGCACATAGCGATGTAAGAACCGCCGTATGCTTTACGGAGAATCATGGTGATCTTCGGTACAGTAGCTTCGCAGTAAGCGAACAGCATCTTAGCGCCGTGACGAATTACGCCGGCATATTCCTGCTGTTTGCCTGGCAGGAATCCTGGTACGTCGACAAGGTTGACAACCGGGATATTGAAGCAATCGCAGAAGCGAATGAAACGAGCGGATTTATCGGATGCGTTGTAGTCAAGGCAGCCTGCCATGAATGCTGGCTGGTTTGCAATGATACCAACAGTCTGTCCGTCGAAACGAGCGAAGCAGGTGATGATGTTCTTTGCAAATTCTTTAGCTACATCGTAGTATTCGCCATTATCGACAACGGATTTAATGACATCATACATGTTGTATGGTGCATTGGAGTTGTCTGGCATGAGGGTATCGAGAGCCGGATCGGTTCTGGTCGGATCATCACCGGTTTCAACGATAGGAGCATCTTCCATGTTGTTGCTTGGCAGGAAGGAGAGCAGGTAACGAATCTGTTTAATGCAGTCTTCGTCGTTTTCGCAAGCGAACTGAGCAACGCCGGAAGTACGATTGTGGGTCATAGCGCCACCAAGTGCTTCAGCGGTAATCTTTTCACCTGTTACGGATTCTACTACTGCCGGTCCGGTCAGGAACATCTGGGATGTTTTCTTAACCATGTAAATGAAGTCGGTCAGAGCTGGGGAGTATACAGCGCCACCAGCGGATGGTCCCATGATTGCGGAAATCTGTGGAATTACGCCGGATGCGATGGTGTTGCACCAGAAAATCTTACCATAGCCGCACAGTGCGTCTACAGCTTCCTGGATACGAGCTCCGCCGGAATCGTTCAGGCCTACGCAAGGTGCACCGACTTTGAGAGCCAGTTCATTTACGTGAACGATTTTAGCTGCATGCATTTCACCAAGGGAACCACCTTCAACGGTGAAGTCCTGAGCGAATGCAAATACGAGTCTGCCATCAACAGTACCATAACCAGTTACTACGCCTTCACCAGGAAGATCTTTCTTTTCCTGGCCGAAGTTGTGGCAGCGGGATTTAACAAGAGCATTGACTTCTACGAAAGTGCCTTCATCAAACAGAAGAGCCAGTCTTTCACGAGCAGTCAGTTTGCCTTTTGCATGCTGTTTTTCAACTTTCTTTTCTCCACCCATAGCCTCAACGTGAGCGAGGTTTTTGTGAAGAAGTTCAATTCTTTCTGCAACAGTTGCCATTCTTACACCTCCAAAAATTTTAGGGACCCCGTGAGGGGGATGCTTTACCCACCTGGGTAAAGCATTTGCCATCAGTCTCAGTCAATTAAGCTTTGAAAGATGGGCCGCCTGGGCGTTCTGTCAGTTCAAGCAGAAGGCCAGTAGCCTTTGGATGCAAGAATGCGATATGACAGCCGCCAGCACCGATACGATATTTCTTATCGATGAGCGGAACTTCTTTAGCCTGCAGATCAGCGAGGCAAGCTTCGATGTCATCTACACGAAGTGCAACATGCTGGAAGCCGTTCTTGCCACCGTTTGCTTTTTCAATGAAACGAGCAATCGGGCCGTCCGGAGTGGTGGAACCCAAGAATTCGAGTTCGCAAGCTTCGGTCTGAGCGGATGGTTTGAAGAAGCTTGTTGTTACATGCTGTTCTTCAACGGTTTCATCCGGAAGGGATGGATCCAGTCCGAGGATGTCTTTCATCTGCTGTTTGATCAGCTGAAGATCTTTAACAGCTACGCCTACATGATCGACACAAAGTACTTTGAATGCCATAATAACTCCTCCTTTAAAATTATTTGAATATTTTGCCTACAATGGAATCAACGACAGTAAACGGATCTGTCTTCCGTTCAAAGACGTCTTCCACGCAGTCACTAAATTCACTCGTCTTAACGATATTTTCTTCGATATGACGAGAAATGCGATCGTGGATCATTTCCAGCATTTCGCTCTTAGCCCGTTCGCGTCTTCTTTCTTCAAGAATACCGGACTCCTCGAGATACTTTCTATGTTCCGCCAGGGATGCTACTACATCTTCTACTCCCTGGTCCTTGTTCGCAATCGTTCTTTCAATCGGAGGACGCCAATTCTGAGCTTCGCCCAAATCAAGCATCATTTCGATTTCAACATTCAAACGATCTGCGCCATCGCGATCACATTTGTTGATGCAGAATACATCACCAATTTCAAGGATACCTGCTTTGATTGCTTGAATATCGTCGCCTAGTCCAGGTACGAGCACAACAAGTGTCGTATCCGCATTTTTGACGATATCAACTTCTGATTGACCTACGCCTACTGTTTCGATGAGAATGACATCGAGACCGAAAGCATCCATCAGTTTGACCGCATCTGCAGTCTTACGGGAAAGTCCACCAAGGCTGCCGCGTGTACCCATACTACGGATATAAACACCCTTATCCAAGGTCAGGTCGTTCATTCTGATACGGTCACCAAGAATGGCGCCGCCAGAGAATGGACTGGTAGGATCGATTGCTGCAATACCTACGGTTTTGCCCTGTTTGCGGAATTGCTTAATCAAGGCATCTGACAGTGTGCTCTTACCCGCACCAGGCGCACCAGTAATACCGATGACCTGTGCACGACCGGTATGGTGATAGATCTCTTTCATGATATCTTCATAACCATCCCGTTCGTCTTCAACGATGGTAATTGCTCTCGCTAAGGCACGTTTGGAACCACCCCAAAAATCTTTCATAGAAAATTCCATAGGTGTGCACCGCCTTTTCGAAGAGTAAATAAATATAGTTGCAATGGGACTGAGTATGCCCCCAGCCCCATGCAGCTACATTCTAAACTAATAAACTGTCAAGCAAGTCAGTCTAATAGCCAATTATGCGTTTTCTTTAATGAAGTCGATAACTTCTTTGGTTGGTGTGCCAGGTGTGAAGATAGCTTTTACGCCAGCTGCTTTCAGGCCTGGGATATCGGATTCCGGAATTACGCCGCCGCCGATAACGAGAACGTCGCCCATTCCTTTAGCTTTCAGTGCTTCAACAACTTCCGGGAAGAGGGTGTTGTGAGCGCCGGAGAGCAGGGACAGTGCTACTACGTTAACGTCTTCTGCGTCTGCTGCTTCAACAATCTGAGCAACGGTCTGACGAAGACCGGTGTAAATTACTTCCATACCTGCATCACGAAGTGCACGAGCAATAACTTTTGCGCCACGATCATGTCCATCAAGACCTGGTTTAGCTACCAGTACTCTGATACGTTTGTCTGCCATTGTAAATTACCTCCAGAAATATATTGAGTATATTATGTATTCTCTTATTCAGGCTGCCCTAAAATTAAAGGGTGTTGTGTGGTTTGTATTCGCCGTATACTTTACGGAGAACGCCGCAGATTTCGCCTTCGGTGCAGTATGCACGTACGCAGTCGAGGATGACTGGCATAAGGTTGATATGATCTGGGCCTTCAGCTGGAGTCTGAGCTGCTTTTTCAAGTTTAGCCAGTTCTTCAGCAACTTTAGCCTGGTCACGGTTTGCTTTATCCTGAGCGAGCTGAGCTTTCTTCTTTTCGCCAACGGATGCATCAATCTTCAGCAGGCCGGTAACCGGTGGTTCTTCCATGGTGAATTTGTTGACGCCAACGATGGTTCTTTCGCCGGATTCAACAGACATCTGCCAAGCATAAGCAGCGTCCTGAATTTCTTTCTGGATGTAGCCTTTATCAATAGCTTCTACAGCGCCGCCCATTTCATCGATCTTACGGATGTATTCTTTAGCTTCTGCTTCGATAGCATTGGTCATAGCTTCTACATAGTAGGAACCGCCGAGTGGATCTACTACGTCAGCCAGGCCGGATTCGTAAGCTACGATCTGCTGGGTACGCAGAGCGATGGTTACGGATTCAGTGGTTGGCAGAGCCAGAGCTTCATCGCGGGAGTTGGTGTGCAGGGACTGGGTTCCGCCCATAACTGCTGCAGCGGTCTGGAGAGCAACACGGATGATGTTGTTGTTTGGCTGCTGAGCGGTCAGCATAGAACCTGCGGTCTGGGTATGGAAACGGAGTTTCATGGACTTAGCAGATTCTGCATGGAATCTTTCCTTCAGAATGGTAGCCCACAGACGACGGGATGCACGGAATTTAGCAACTTCTTCGAGTACGTTGTTGTGAGCGTTCCAGAAGAAGGACAGACGGCCTGCGAATTCATCGATCTTCATGCCAGCTTTCAGAGCTGCTTCGATGTATGCAATACCATCAGCGATGGTGAATGCGATTTCCTGAGCAGCGGTGGAACCAGCTTCACGGATGTGGTAGCCGGAAATGGAAATGGTGTTCCACTTCGGTACGTTTGCAGAGCAGTATTCGAAGATATCGGTGATCAGACGCATGGACGGTTTAACCGGGAAAATGTAGGTGCCGCGAGCTGCGTATTCCTTCAGGATATCGTTCTGAATGGTGCCGCGAAGAGCGGTAGCCGGAACGCCCTGTTTTTCAGCAACTGCGATGTACATAGCCAGCAGTACGGAAGCCGGTGCATTGATGGTCATGGAGGTGGAAACTTTGCCGAGGTCGATTCCGTCGAACAGTCTTTCCATATCGTACAGGGAGTCGATAGCAACGCCTACTTTACCAACTTCGCCTTCGGACATCTTGTCGTCGGAGTCGTAGCCGATCTGGGTTGGCAGGTCGAATGCGCAGGACAGGCCGGTGCCGCCGTTAGCGATCAGGTATTTATAACGTTTGTTGGATTCTTCAGCGGTGGAGAAGCCAGCGTACATACGCATGGTCCACAGTTTGCCGCGATACATGGTCGGCTGTACGCCACGGGTGTATGGGTATTCGCCCGGGAAACCGAGGTCTCTTTCATAATCAAAACCTTCGAGATCGAGTGGTGTGTACAGGTTCTTGTGTTTCAGACCAACTCTTTCCGGATGTTTTGCGCACTGTTTCGCATAGGTTTCATTGTAAGCATCAAGTTTAGCTTTCAGGGATTCGTTAGACATGAGTTCATCTTCCTCCTAAAAAAGTAAGTATGTAAAACTCTAGGAAGTGTCTTCCTTCATTTTGGTGGCCGCGACTTTGTGTTCTTCTTACCACTTACTTTGGAATTTTCTTCCTATTCAGGACTTACAAAGCCTTGGCTGCTACAGTGCTCATTCGAGTCTTCTTATAGCAGCTTTGGACTCTTGCAAGCCCATGTATTGATACTGCCTATATGGCAGTCATCACCATAGGTTATTATACAATAAATTCTGTATTTGTAAAGCATTAACTGCTTTACTAGCAAGCTTCTTGAATAATTAAATTATTTCTTGAAGTGCATATCGCCATTTTCAGCCAGGCTTTCATGGAATTTGAAAGCTTCCTGGAGAAGATGTGGAGTCTGGCTTTCGCCGCATGCTGCACATGCTCTTTCATAGTAATCCATGAGCTGATCTCTGAAGGACGGATGAGCAACATTGTTGATGATAACCTTTGCTCTTTCTTTCGGGGACAGGCCACGAACATCAGCAACACCCTGTTCAGAAATGAATACATGGGTATCATGTTCGGTGTGGTCTACATGGGAGCACATCGGAACTACTGCGGAGATCTTGCCGCCCTTAGCGGTGCTGTGGCAGAAGAAGCAGGACAGGAAGCCGTTACGAGCGAAGTCGCCGGAGCCGCCGATACCGTTCATCAGCTTGGTGCCGCTTACATGGGTGGAGTTTACATGACCATAGATATCCATTTCCAGTGCGGTGTTCATAGCAATTACGCCGAGACGACGTGCAACTTCGCCGTTGTTGGAAATTTCCTGTGGACGAAGAATAATCTTCTTGTTGTATTTTTCAATGTTAGCATAGAAGCGTTTCAGTCCGTCTGGGGATGGGGACAAGGAAGTACCAGAAATCATGTCGATCTTATCTTTATCGATCAGGTCGAACATACCATCCTGAATAACTTCAGTGTATACGGAGAGGTTCTTGAAATCGGATTCTACGAGGCCGTGGATAACTGCGTTAGCAACGTTGCCTACACCGGACTGCAGTGGGAGCAGGTTTTCCGGCAGTCTACCATGTTTAACTTCATTTTTCAGGAAGTCAATCAGGTTGTTGCCCATAGCTTCTGCATCATCATCCAGTGGAGCCAGTGCACGGGTAACATCTGGCAGATCGCATGGAACGATTGCTACGATCTTAGCCGGATCGCATGGGATGTATGGAGTACCTACGCGGTCGCCAGCGGTTTTGATCGGAATCGGTTCACAGTGCGGTGGGTTCTTACGCATGTAAATATCAGCCATGCCTACCAATTCCAGCGGCTGGGTGGTGTTTACTTCTACGATGACTTTCTTAGCGGTGTCTACAAATACCGGGGAGTTGCCGATTGCGGTGGTGGTGTAGAGTTCGCCGTTCGGTCCGATTTTGCAGACTTCAACTACTGCGAAATCTGGGCCTGTTACGCGTTCGCCTTTCACATTGGTGAAGAAGCCAGCGCGAATCTGCTGAGCTACATGAGACAGGTGAAGATCATAATAGTTGATAGCGCCAGCGTTGATTGCTTTTCTCAGGTTACCATTGGTCTGGTATGGCATACGGTTTCTGATGCCGTTAACAGCTACCAGTTCGCCATCGATCTGGGAACCAGTGGAAGCGCCAGTCCAGATATCTACCTGGAATGGGGTTTCTTTCATACGTTCTGCGAGTTCATGCATGGTGATCTTCGGATAGCCGCATGGCGTGAATCCGGAAATACCAAGGATGTCTCCTGGCTGAATCATAGCTGCTGCAGTTTTAGCATCACAAATTTTTGCTTTCAGATCTGCGCTTTCAATTCTGCTAAGGAATTCACTATCATTGGTGTCGATCATTACTATCATCCTCCCAAAATAATAAAAATATTAAAAGTCTACAGCATCAATATGTAGTTTTCGCCATTGCTATAGAACTTTTTAACTGATTTCATTCTCTCACAAAAAAGGAGTTCACTTATGGATTACTTCATGTTTTGCATGTTTTATAATCTATAAGAAAACTCCTCCTTTTCTAAGGTTTGTGACTGAATTATGTAGTCATCCCTGACTACCTGATATATTATACCACACTTTTTCAGATTGTATCGACAAAAATGCACCTTTTGTTTCTAAAAATCCATTAAGGGTGTTATAGATTTTTCCTATTAGACAAAATATGAATTTTGTGACTCATAACCAATTCTTTACATTTGGCTCTGTTCATACATTCCTATAACAGAGTATTTCTTTATATAAATGTATTCTTTGTGTGGATCTTACATTTATGTGGTTGATGGTAACTCGTGACTGGTGACTGGTGATAAAGCTTATTATTCTGCTGCATAGGATTTCTAACATAGAACACTAAAGGTGAGTGATGGGCTTTAAAAGGTTATAAAAGGTTATGGAGGTACCGTTCTCGCATAACCTTTTATAACCCTTTATAACCTTGTCATTTGCGATAGCATGTCATGTTACGCATAAGAAATTAGCAGAATATAACCTTAAATAAAAATGCGGCGCTTTCAAATATTTTGCGCCGCCACCACCACTCCTCACTCCTAATTTCTCACTTTTCCAAATCCTAATCCCTAGCTACCAGTCACTAGTCACCTAATCCCCCTATAGCAAGATACACACAACGCAGAGAGGCTCCAGAAGCAGAAGGAAACGGAACGGGAAAATAGGACATGGTCCCCCATGCTGATCACCGCCATGGCCATCACCATGAGGAGGCCTCCTAGGCCCATGGATTTCAAGAAGGAATTATTTCCTTTCTTATATATATACCAGCAGAAAATACCTTGGGCAAAGAAGGTCCCTAGGAAGCAAAGGCCTCCAGGGATTCCCACTTCGGCCAACATATTTAAATACATATTGTGTGCATGAAATATGAGTACATGTTCATCTTGGATAAAGAAATTGTACTCTGGGTAAGCTAGGAAATAGGTTCCCCAGCCAATGCCCAGAAGGGGATGTTCTTCAATCATGGCCCGGGTACTTTCCCACAGGGCAAATCGAAGCCCCACGGACGTATCCTCTCCAGAAAAAAGTGACAGAAAACGTTCCGCAATCTGACCATGATAGACTGCCAGCACCACAGGCACCAAAAGAAATAGAAATCCGAATCGTTTATCATAAAATAAGGTCAGTCCCAATACAATAGCGGCCAGACTCACCCATGCGCCGCGGCAATAGGTCAAAGCCAAACATAAAAGGAGTACCACAAGAATCGCCGCAAAAGCATATTTCCGCCGTTTCTCCCCTTCTCGCAAGAAAAAGGCAGTGAGGATGCTAATCATCATTAATAGGTAAGCTCCCAGGAGATTCGGATTTTCCAAGGTGGAATACATCCGTCTGCGCAAAAGAGGAAACCGCTCCGGGTCCACCCAGCTTTGGGCTTCCATGTCCGCCGCCATGTGAGCCGCATTGGCGTATTGAAAGAATCCATAGGCCGCCACACAGATGGCCCCTGCCAAGAAAGCATATAAGGCTTTTTCCTTTTCTGCGGTAGAGGACACAGTGGAATAAATAAGCACATAGAGCACCGCATACAACAACGGTTGAAACGCCCAATTGGCTAAAGAAAAAGCCATATCATGGGACACGAAAGCCGAGGCAGCCGCACAGAGGAGAAATCCCAGCGGAAGTCCCCACCAGGGCGGAAGAGACAGGGACACGTCCCCCACTTTCCATCGGTTGAGTCCCCATAAAAAGACCGCTGGAATCAACGTGATGTAAAAGAAATAGGGATCCAGCGGAAGTAAAAACAATGTGGCATATAAGGTATATAATATATGTTTTCTCGAGCAGACAGCTCTTAGGGTATTCATAAAGACCTCTCTTTGTATAGTTAGGAATTAGGAGTGAGGAGTGAGGAGTGGTTGAAGGGGCGCATAATGTAAGGAAGCGCCCCCCCTTTTATATTTTCTTATAGTTTTACTTGCAATAAAAAAATATCATCATTTCTTTACTTAATTATATAAGAGAGGATGAAAAGGGGCAATAGGGAAATGCTTGACTAGTAGCTAGGGATTGGTAGCTAGGCCCTAGGAATTCGAAAAAGTTAGGAGTGAGGAATGAGGAGTTAGGAGTGGTGGTGGCGGCGCATAATATTTGAAAGCACCGCATTTTATATAAGGTTATCATTCTGCTAATTTCTTCTGCGTAACATGACATCCCCTCGCCAGCGACAAGGTTATAAAGGGTTATAAAAGGTTATGCGAGAACGGTACATCCATAACCTTTTTAAGCCCATCACTCACCTTTATAGTTCTATGTTAGAAATCGTATGTAGCAGAATAATAAGCTTTTATTATTTTGCGGCGCTTTCAAATATTATGCGCCGCCACCTTCACTCCTCACTCCTAACCCCTCACTCCTCACTATAAATAAAAGAGCCTTCCCCCTGCGAGAAGACTCTTTCCCTATCACATCATATTAGAGTTCCAATCCAGTATTCATACCAAATACTTTCAAATGGCGGCTGAAAATGGAATCACTACGGTCCTGGAAATAGCCCAGGTATTCTGCCACGGTGGTGTCGCCGGTTGGTTTTTCCGCGCTAGCACTACCGTAGGCGGTTTTATCGGCCAAGAAGCGGCTATCCATGGGCATGAAGCCGGCAGCCAATCCTTCTAAGAGAGCTGCTGCAAAGGGATGAATATCCTCTGCATCAATCGGTTCTCCCACCGTAGAACCGGCGTCGGTCAGAATCTGCATGGTAGCCCGCGCTGATTCTGTTTTCCCTGCTTTCAAGGAGAAAGGAATCACGAAGAGACTTTCCACTTCCAGATAATCCAAGCAAGCCAGGAAAAGGTAGAGTGACACCAAGTTTTCTTCACTGACACCGACCCGCCGGAGGTCAATCACATTGGCTGCGATTTCATCCACCGCATCGGAGGCACCTCTTGTCAAAGCGGAGAACACTTTCCATCCGGTGTCTTCCCACTCCGGTGCGCCTTTCTCACAAATCTGTTTCCAGTCTTTGAAGAGGTCTGCTTCTTTCAAAAGAAGCGGCTTGTCTCCATAGGGCGGGATATGGAAATAATGGGCGGAAATCTGTGCTTTCGGATTGGGCTTTTCAATGAAATCACAGGAAAGCCCCGCATCCTGGAGCTTGGATTTCAAATACACCGGTGGCACACCCATGTCGATGAGACCACCAATCATCATATCCACCGTGAGTTTCACATAACACCGTACAAAAAGTGCTTTCATTACTTCACGTCCTCTCTTTGACGACCTTTCCCCGGACCATCTTCTGCCACGGCCACGCCAGCACTGCCGAAGGTTTTCATCTGGTTCAGCATGTCAATGGCGGCATCCAGAATGGATAACCCCAGGGCCGAACCATAGCCTTCTGCTTCTGTGAAATCATAGTGCAGGAACGATTTCATGCCCAATTTGGACAGCTGCATCTGATGAACCGGTTCTTCATAATATACTGATGGAAAAATATAATTTTTGATTTCAGGATACACGGTTACGGCAGCCAATACGGCAGCGCCGGTCACCGCATTATCAAAGACAACCATAATGCCTTCTCTAGCAGCCTGTACCACCAAGCCGAAGAGAGCCGCAATTTCTGTGGATCCCACCTGGGCCAATGTGCCCACCGGGTCCTTGGCGAAATCGCCTACATCAGAAAGGCGGATAGAAAAACCGCTTTTGGCAGATGCTTTTTGCAAATCATCTTTCATGACCGCCGTAGTGACCGCCAGCGCAGAGAGCATAGACCGTTCTCCGATATTTCCAAGACCCACCGCCTGGATACCTTGCGAAGCCAAAGTCTTTCCTACGGACATGCCAATAGAAATAGCCCCTGCCACCACTTCATCATCCATAGCGGGATGACCCTGATGGGTCCCATGAATCAGTTTATGTGAAAGTACGTCTTCAATGTCAGAGGTATCTTTTTCCAGACCCACATCAATCAGGTATACCGGTGCTTCCAGCTGCCGAGCCAGCACATTGACCGGCCCATAGCCCTGGGCCACCAATTTCATTTCATCATGAGAGAGCTGCCCTTTGGTCTTGTTCACCCCATCGACCGCCGTATCACCACCGAAAATGACCAGCGCTTTGCTGAGATAGGCCGGTTTCACTTCTTTCGTAATGCCAGCGATGCGGACGGCCATTTCTTCCAATTGCCCCAACGAATGGAGAGGCTTAATCAAATTATCCACATAGAGCTGGCAAGCTTCCATGACGTTCTTGTCTAATGCTGGAATATCTTTCATTATGCCTTCACCCCCGCTTCTTCTTTGGTGGCACATTCTTTATACACCGACAGTGCCATGTCGAGCATCTTTTTCTGAATTCCTGCACCGATGGATTCGCCCAAACGGAAATCCAAATCAATATATTCGGTAAGTCCCAGTGCAGCCAAAGATTTCTTGTGGGCCTGTTCCAAAGACAAATGGGACGCCATCAAGTAATGGGCCACTTCTGGATTCAGTGCTTTGGCAATAAAAGCACTGGCGGTGGTATTGAACCCATCAATGATGGTCAGAGCATGGTTCGCAGCGGCACCGAGAATCACCCCAGTGAGGCAGCCAAATTCAAAGCCCCCCACTTTAGCCAGCACGTCCAAGCCGTCAGTGGGGTCCGGATGGTTCACATCAAGAGCCTTCTGCACCACTTCAATTTTGTGCATCAGTCGTTCATCGGAAATATTGGTTCCGCGGCCTGTCACTTCTACGGCATTCCAGTGATTGAACGTTCCCAGGATACAAGCGGAAGAAGTAGTATTGGAAATACCCATTTCACCGATGGTAAATACCTTGTACCCTTCTCTGGCTTTCTCATTGGCAATTTCAATGCCTGTCTCAATGGAACGAATCGCTTCCCCGCGAGTCATAGCCGGCCCTTCGGAAATATCTTTTGTGCCCCAGGCAATTTTGCAATCCAGCAGATTGGGCGTGCCAGACATGTCATGGTTGATACCCATGTCTACCACCACCATATCCATCTTGGAATAATACGCCATGGCATTGGCAGATGCCCCTTTGGCAACCACATAGGCCTTGGTCATCCCCACCGTAGTGGCCTGCGGATAAGCAGATACACCCTGCTTGTATACCCCATGGTCCGCACAAGCAATGACCATGCAGCCCTTAGGAATATCTGGCATAGTTTCGCCGGTGACACCGATATACTGGGTCACCATGTCTTCCATTTTTCCCAGATTTCCCATCCCCAGATATAAATCACGCCACCGCTTCCCGGCAACTTCCATGGCACCTTGATCCAGCGGCTGAATCTCATTTAGCGTTTCATCCAATAAGCCCATGATCCCTCCTAATTATATATTAATTATTGTATCACAATTTTTGAATATTTGAAATCAAAATACTATTTTCATTATAACATGGATAGGGAAGAGGGGGGATGATGGCTAGGGATTAGTAGCTAGGCCCTAGTGATTGGGAAAAGCGAGGAATTCGGAGTGAGGAGTGGTGGTGGCGGCGCGTAATATTTGGAAGCGCCGCATTTTTATGTTTTTATTAACTCAAACTTCCACCTAAAAATATCATTTTACACTGATATTATCTAATATCGGGTGCTATAACATACAGTTAATAGTGCTTGTCTGTTAGCCTTGTATGTAAACGCCCCAGACGCTTTGTCTCATTTCATACCGCTTTCCTTTCATATTGCCTTTAGGAATACAACAAAGATTCCTCCACTACGGTCGGAATGACTCTGTTGCTACGGCTTTATGCTTTAACGTATAATGCCGCCTATTAATTAGTGAATGCTCGATAATTCATACGCCCGATATTTACTGAATATATGCAGTGAAATATTGTCATGGAGGTGCATAGGAATACGGGCTATTGTGCAGATTTCTGTGCACTTACTGTTGTTGGTTGTTAGTTGTCGGTTGTTTGGCCCCAACAACAAACAACTAACAACCAGCAACAATTGCTAATCCGATTTTATTCTAGTTGAAATTTGAATTAACGAGCAGCCACTAATTAGCCTTATATGTATTTCCAGCGTTCTTTTACTATCTCCAGCGTTGCTCAACGCTATTGTCATTTCGACCAACGTGGAGAAATCTTTGTGTCATTCCTCATGGCTCTTTGGAGTATTGGCGGTGTGAAATGAGACTTTCCGTTAAGAATTACATCAAATGACCATACTTTCTTAGGTTCTATCGATTAATTTACAATGTTTTAAGGTGGGAAGTTTGAATTATAAAAGGTTATGAGACTACGGTCATCGCATAACCTTTTATAACCTTTTTTAAGCCAACCACTCACCTTTAGTGTTCTATGTTAGAAATCGTATGCAGCAGAATAATAAGCTTTTATTATTTTGCTGCGCTTCCAAATATGATGCGCCGCCACCATCATTCCTCATTCCTAACTCCTCATTATTTATCTTGCCACATCGCATGCTATGTACTATAATACCCATAGACAGCGAAGCCTGTCTACTCAAATTCATTTTCTAGCAGAAAGAGCTGTCTACGATGACCTTCTCCGGTCACGAGACAGCTCTTTTGTTTAGTGAACATGATTCTCAAGTTGCTAAGGTTCCTCAGGATTCTCAGGATAGATATCGACATGTACCGCAAGTGTCAATATCGTTATGAATACATCCTGTCATTATATAAATTGTGGTGATATGGATTTTCTTTTCCTATGAATCAATCTAAGTTTCTCTATCGTTTATCAGCACATTCGACGAACCTAAGAAACCTGAGAAACCTTAGAACCTTGAGAAACCTGTTAGTACTAGCCATTTTATCGATAATGATACATACCGTGTATCATACACACAAAAGGAAGGTGTTTCTTATGGACTACACGAAATTGTATATCAACGGAGAATGGATTCCCGGTGCTTCTGGAGATTTCATTGAAGTAGAAAATCCAGCCACCCTTCAGAAATTTGCTAAGGTTCCGGCCGGCAATGCCGTCGATGTAGATAAAGCTGCCAAAGCGGCCCATGCTGCATTTCCTGCCTGGGCTGCCACCCCACTGGCTGAACGTATTGCTTTGATGGAGAAATTTCTGACCATTTTCAAAAGCCAGGAAGATGACCTGATCGATATCACCATCAAGGAACTGGGCTCTCCTTATACATTCACCAAAGCGTCCCAGGTCGAATACCAGTACGTCCGTACCCGTTCTTACATCGACTTGGCCCCCGATGTCCCGATGGTTGAAAAAATGACCGCTTCCACCACTTACAGAGAACCGGTGGGCGTCATTGGCTGCATCACCCCGTGGAATTATCCACTGGGACAGGTGATTCAGAAAATCATCCCAGCTATGCTTATGGGAAATACGGTGATTCTGAAACCAAGCCAGCATACCCCGTTATCGTCTTATTTCCTGGCCGATGCTTTTGAAAAAGCAGGCTTCCCGAAAGGGGTATTCAACCTTGTCACCGGTCGCGGCGGCGAAGTAGGCAATGCCCTGTCCTCTCATCCACTGGTGGATATGATTTCCTTCACCGGTTCTACTTCCGGTGGTATCACCGTAGGCAAGAAAGCACTGGAAAGCGTGAAACACATCAGCTTGGAACTGGGCGGCAAGTCTCCCTATGTAATTCTGAAATCGGACACCCACGATTACACTAACCCCATCAAGCTATGCTTCAATAGCATTTTCCTCAACTCCGGGCAGACCTGCACCGCCTTCTCTCGCCTTCTGATTCCAGAAAGTGAAAAGGAAACCATCGAAAAGCAGCTGGTAGAAATCGCCAAAGAATACACCGTCGGTGATCCCACAGACCACGATGTCAAACTGGGACCGGTTTCTTCTATGGCACAGTACAAGAAAATTTCTGAATATATCCAGAAAGGAATCGATGAAGGAGCCACCCTCCTTATGGGCGGCCTTCCTGCTTCCCCTGACCATGGATACTACATCCAGCCCACCATTTTCACCGATGTGAAAAATAGTATGTCCATCGCTCAGGATGAAATATTCGGACCAGTGCTCTGCGTCATCACCTACAAAGACGTGGCCGATGCCATCGCCATTGCCAACGATACCCGCTATGGTCTGAACGCTGGCGTCTACGGACCGAAAGCAGAAGCCATCGACGTGGCTCACCATATCCAGGCCGGCAACGTGTATATCAATAGCAGCCCAAGAGACACCGCAGCCCCCTTCGGCGGCTATAAAGAAAGCGGCCTCGGTCGAGAAGGTGGCGTGTACGGCATGATCGAATTCACCCAGCAGAAAGCACTGTTTGATACGGGAGAAAAAAAATAGTGAGGAATTAGGAGTTAGGAGTGAGGAGTGTTGGAAGGGGCGCACAACTTATAAAGCGCCCCAATCCCCTAATGCTGTTATGTTAAGGATTTGCGTTAGCAGGTATGATTCCGCTAGTGGTAATAGGTTGCTCAAGATTCTCAGGTTTCTCAGGCTGCTCAGGTTTTCCGAATGAGCTGATAGACGCTAGCGTCATTAGCTCATTCAAGAAACGTGAGAAACCTAAGTAGCCTGAGAAACCTGAGTAACCTTTGCATCAGCAGAAATCATCGCATATTTCTCTTAACTTAACGGCATTGCCAATACCCATTTTATATAAAATTATCAGTAGCAATTGGAGCAGAGCGTCGTAGGAAGTGTCTCTGCCTTTTGCTATTGTCATAGAAAAAGAGCTGGCAATGTAGGAAGGCCAGCTCTTTTTCTTTCCCCATGAAAGGATGAAAAATAAACGGTAAGATGCGTTCCCCCTTACTATGAAAACATTTATCTCACCTAAAATGGTGCAAAAAATACCCTCCTAAATTATTTCATTAGAAAGAGATGAGATTTATGTAGTTGGTTGAGATAAAAGTGTGGCTTCTTTCAATACCCATCCAAGCTTTTCTAGTTTCTTTAGGTAATAGTTTTTCTTCTCTTTGTTGAACTGGTTATAATAATCTGCTCCAAGATCTTTGAATCTTTGTCCATATCTAAGCATATTATAGATTGCAATAAGCATGGAATGAGCAACTGCTACAGTAGCACGTTTAGCTCCTCGCCGCACTGACAACTTTTGAAATCTTGCACTGAAGAATGAGCCTTTTTTCGAGAAGCTGTTTTGGCACTTTGTACCAGTGTACTCTTAAGCGTGGAATTACCCTTCGTGGTTCTGCCACTACCTCTCTTGCCCGCACTTTCATTATTTCCTGGCGCTAACCCTGCCCATCGTGAAAAATGCTTTGCTGTTGGAAATCTTTCCATATCCAGACCAGTTTCAATAAGAATTGTTTCTGCACTACGACGTGCAATGCCTGGAATTTCATCTAGCCTTTCAATGGCTTCTTCATATTCTGGCATGTGTTTCCGAATCAGATTATCCATTCTTGCAATAAATTTGGCTAGATCATCAATCTGATCCAAAACTATGAGCAAAAGCTCCTTTTGTACGGGAGATAACAACCCGTCTAAAGCTGATTCTAATTCCTTAGCTTTGTTTACAAGACTTGTATGGACCAGTTCAGAAATAACTTCTTCAGACATCGGTTCATCATTATGAAGCAAATAATCCAAAAGTTTCCTAGAGCTGTAACCAGTTACTTCAGAAACTACACTCGTCAGTTTAATATTGCCACCTTCAAGCATTTTCTGAAGACGATTAATCTCACTAGCTCTATCCTGAATAATACTTCTTCTATATCTGGATAGCTCACGCAGTTCTCTCTGCTTGCGATCTGGGATAAAGCTAGCTCGGAGTAATCCATGCTGGAGAAGTTCGGAAATCCATTCTGCATCTTTTACGTCTGTTTTACGGCCGGGAACATTCCTCATATGTCTAGCATTAACAACTATTACTTCCATGTCAGTGTCAGATAATTCTAGGATATTGTATACTGGTTTCCAGTAAGAACCAGTACTCTCCATTGCTACTATCTGACAGTTGTTCTCTACAAGCCAAGTGGCCAATTTACGAAGCTCAGCGCTTGTAGAACCAAAAGATTTGTTAGTTCGCTTGTTGCCACATCTCAAGCAAGCCACAATAATCTTTTTGTGAATATCCAACCCACAGCAACGTTCGTACATTATATCCATGACACACCTCCGGGTAAAAGTACGACGAGTCTCTCATAGTTAATTTACTTTACTATACATCCTTATTGGCTTATGCCTTAGATAAAGTGTGGTGCAATAAGAGAGACTAGAACAGTTTGGAGAGCGGGCTTAAATGCCCAAGGGGGAACGAACTATGTCGTCGTCTCCAGTTTCATGATAGCAGAAAATAGTTTTCATTTATAGTGGAGCCAAAAAAGCGTGGTGGTTTGAAGAAGGGGGATAGACGCTCCTAGCGGAATAAATCATTTTGTTCGATAGCCAAACAAAGAATAATTATCCACCAGTGCTGATTGTGGCCCTTAAGGCCACTCTATCCCCGGCTTTGCCGCCCCTTCTCCAAGGGGCCACACGCTAGTGC
>SAMEA104315429__coassemble_731_pt1 | contig 20274 bp, 24 predicted proteins | sample SAMEA104315429__metabat2_low_PE_029 | metagenome-assembled genome bin SAMEA104315429 (sample SAMEA104315429) | gut metagenome | biome: Monkey gut; feature: monkey-associated habitat; material: faeces | place: China | collected 2013 | reverse complement strand
AATTGTGGGCCGCCACCACCATTTCTCACTTCTAACTACTCACTTCTCGCTGCCTTTTATTGACTTTCAGTCGAAAATATTAAAAATAAATAAGAATATACGGTTAGGAATTTATGAAAATATAATAAAAATGGACTTGCGAAACACCGCAAAAATGGTATAATACATACATAAGTTGACCGGCGGTCAACTTAGAGGTTAGTTCTCTCTGATGAGTCATTATTCCCCATAGTGACTCCATCGATCTATACCAAGCTATCCAAAGGAGGTGCCTCTGCTCTTTTCAATTTTTAGATTTTCTTGATAATAATTTACCCTCTCTCCTATAAAACCCCCATCCGGTTTCCCCACCGGATGGGGATTTTTTGGTTGGTGACTAGTGACTAGTAGACTGTTAACTGTTAACAGTCTACCAGTCCACCATTATTAGATCGCCAAAATTTTCCCGACCTCTTGCCATACGTGGTATAATATGTCTTAATACTCTACTATTATCCTAGTATTTGTTTAACAATTTCAAATCGGTGACTCGTGACTGGTGACTGGGTTCTTATTTTCCTAGTCACGAGTCACCAGTCACATTTTTACAGAAAAGGAGACTCTCATGATTATTACCATTGCCCGCCAGAGCGGAAGCGGCGGATATACGGTGGGAAAAATTTTGGCCGACAAGTACGGCATTCCCGTGTATGACCAGACCAGTTTATCAAAACTGGCAAAAGAAAAAGGCATTTATGACACCATGCGAGGATTTTTCGATGAATTTCCTGTCAATTCCCTTATGTATGCCCTTTCCATGGATTTTAGAAATAAGAAATTCACTGAACCGGAACGAGATGCTTTGGAACATCTCATTTCTGATCACGACTTCGTTCTGATCGGTCGGTGCGGTAACTATATTTTCAAAGACCGCTCAGATTGTGTATCCGTCTTTGTTCACGGCGATTTGGATTACCGGGTATGGTACAAAACCCAGCTTCTCCATGTGAGTCAAAAAGAAGCCCTGGATATTATCCACAAAGCGGACGACAGCCGTCTGGCCTACCATCGCTACTACACCGGCACCATTTGGGGCGAAGCAAAGAACTACGATATTTCCATCGACACCTCCCGCATCGGCCACCAGGCAGCCGCTTCCCTCATTGAAACCTACATTGAAAATGTGAAAGAAGCACAAAAACGGACAGAACCATTTTATCCGTTGAAATAAAAAATCTAACATTGTCTTTTCATACCACTTTTTTATAGTGAGGAGTTAGGAATGAGGAGTGAGGAGTGGTAGAAGGGGCGCACAATTCATACAGCGCCCCAATACCCCTTTTTATATTTCTTATTCCGATAGATTCATGTTTCACGTGAAACATGAATCTATCCAGTCCTAAATCTCGGCGAGCATATAGAAACGGACTCTGTGCTATCTGAAATGATTCGTATAAGAGCAATTTGGCGCGCTCGCCGGCCTTCACTCCTCACTCCTAACTCCTAACTCCTCATTCCTCACTTTATAAATCCCCATTACATAACAATAAGAACTAATACACGAAAGGAACATTATGGGTTATTTACAACAATTTGGATACATTTTGATGATATCCTTTGGAGGCGAGATTCTCCATTCTCTGCTGCCGCTCCCTGTGCCGGCCAGCATTTACGGCATCATTCTGCTATTTCTTCTTCTGTACTTTAAAATTCTCCGGGTATCACAAATCCGCGATGCTTCTATGTTCCTCATTGAAATCATGCCCATTCTCTTTATCCCTGCTGCCGTAGGGCTCATGAATTCCTGGGATTTGATTTCCTCCGCCCTAATGGAATACATTGCCATCACCGTACTGGCCTTGGCGGCCGTCATGATTGTGGCGGGTCATTTCACCCAGTTTGTCATCAAACACACAGGAGAAAATAAAGAATGAATGATTTCATGCAACACTCGGCCTACCAGGCGGTCTTCATCAGCCTTTTTACATTTTGGCTGGGCACCAAGGTATTTGCCAAATTTCATAACCCATTGTGCAATCCTCTTCTGATTTCCGTGCTCCTGGTGATCGGATTTCTGAAACTGACTGGCATGGATTACAAAACCTATAATGAAGGGGCGTCCTACATCAATTACCTATTGACCCCGTCCACCATCTGCCTGGCAGTGCCGCTCTATGAACAGATGAAACTGCTGCAGCAAAATTACAAAGCTATTTTCTTGGGCATCCTTTCCGGTGTCATCACTGGCATGACTGCTGTCTTCCTGCTGTGCCTGGCCTTCGGATTTGACCATGCGTCCTATGTGACCCTGCTTCCGAAATCCATCACCACCGCCATTGGCATGGACCTTTCGGAAGAACTGGGCGGTTATGTGTCCATCACCGTAGCTGCCATCATTGCCACTGGGATTTTGGGAAATATGATCGGTGAATACATTTGTAAATACGCGGGCATCAAACACCCCATCGCCAAAGGCATCGCCATGGGCACTGCCGCCCACGCTATGGGTACGGCCAAAGCCATGGAAATGGGTCCTGTCGAAGGGGCTATGAGCTCCCTCTCCATCGTAGTCTCCGGCGTATTCACCGTAGCAGGAGCATCGTTTTTCGCCATGCTCATTTAGTAGAAAAAGTAGAAGGTTATTATTCTACTGATTTCCTTTTTCAAAACATATAGGAGCTTTGGCTTATTCCAGCTTAAAAAGGTTATAAAGGGTTATGTAATTTCGGTAGTGACATAACCCTTTATAACCTTTTTTAACCTTGTCGCCAACGGTAAATGCTATATGTTAGAAGAAAGGAAGCAGCAGAATAATAACCTTTTATATTTGCGGCGCTTTACGAATTGACGCGTCGCCACCTTCATTCCTAATTCCTCATTTCTCATTCCTAATTGCTCTTCCAGCGTTCCACGCTTTTCCCACCGTGTCTCCCAGCTGGATATAAGTCCCATGAACGGCGTCGAAAGTGATAGGTGCCAATTTCACTGGATCAATTTTTCCATCGGTGAGAATGGAGTCATCGGCTAAAATATTGACAATATCCCCTACAATATGGAAATCTTCTCCCACCTGTGTGATTTTTGCCACTTTGCATTCAAAGGTGAGCGGATATTCTGTAATCACCGGTGCGTTGACCTGTTCACTCTTAACGGTATGGAATCCTACTTTTTCAATCTTTCCTTCTACCTGGTGAGCGCTAACCATGCCCAAGTAATCCGATTCTGCCATGGTCGAAACGGTGGCCATACTAACCGTGAAGTCACTGCCTGCCCGAATGTTATCGGTGGTCAAATGGTGATGGTCCAGCATGAAACCAATCTGGTTCGTATCATAAATACCGCCCCAAGCCGCCACCATGGCATCGGCCTTTCCGTCTTTATCATAGGTAGCAATCACAAGCACAGGCTGTGGATAAATGCTAGATGCTGGTTTCAGATTTGTTTTCATAATAAAGCTCCTTTATTATAAATTTGGTGCCTTGTGACTGGTGACTGGTGACTGGTGAATACGAGAATACCACCAGTGTCATAACAACCAGCTGTTAGCTTTTGGCTGCTAGCCGGCTAGTTGCCAGAAGCTAACAGCTAGTAGCTGTGACTCTACCGATATCAACGACAATCCCAGTCACGAGTCACCAATTACCGTCCCATGGTCTTTTTCATATTTTTCAAGAACCGATCTACAATGCGCTGGTAAGCTCCCTGAGGATTGCTGCCGGAGACGCGGGTTCTGGCATCTTCACTGGAAGCAATCAAGTTTCCTGTCTTGGTATCGTACCATTCAAAGGTGGCAGTCACGTCGCAGTAAGGAATATACTGGTCTGGAATAAACACCGGATAGGTTTCGGTATGGTATGAGTCATGCCATTTCCCGTCTTTGTCTTTCCAGCTTTCTTTGACTTCTCTGGATTTCCACTCCATGTGAGCCGGTTCCAAATAGGAATCAATCACGTACGTGGTGAGACGCGGCAGAATATAAATAGAGGCACCGGCATCGATGGCTTCCTGCGGAATGGCTACTCCATTGGTATAGTTGTCTTCCTCTTCAGAGGCTTTCTGCACCTGTCCTGGAAGAATTGCTTTCGATGTGCGAGGCAATTCCACCACCACTTTCAGCCCCTTCACCGCATTGGCCCGTTTTACCAGTTCTTCCTTCAAAGTCCGTTCCTTGGCAGCACTTTCGATAGACACTTCCGACGTATCCATTTCCGCAATGTACACCGTCCGCACTTGCTTAAACGGATAGGCACTATCTTGCCAACTGGTATACTCCGCTTGGGCCGTTGATAAAGAGAATACAAAAAATAGCATAGCTAACAATGTTACAATTTTTGTTTTCATAGGCATTCCTCCCTTTCAGAAATACATGTTTTTCTTGTCTCTATTATATAGGGAAAAGCAGGGGAAGGAAAGGGGGATTGGGGACTAGTAACTGGTGACTCGTGACTAGGGATTAGAAATACAGAGTTCTGAGGGTTCTCGTGCGATTAGAAATCTAACGATTTCTTCCGCACGAGAACTTTTGCATACACACCACATTTCCCTGTTCCTCTATCCACATCACCACTACAGTCCCCTAAAAGCCCCTTCCTCAGGAAGGGGCAAGCTCGCTTGCGAGCCGGGGATAGGCCGACGAAGAAGAGTTGTTACACAAGCCGTTTTAGCAAAATGCCGACAACGCAGTATGTCTCATCACAATGCATATCGCTAGTGCAGGCTATCCCCCCTGCCCCCCCTTCCTAAGGAAGAGGGTTACCGCTAGTGCCTCTGCAGATAGAGTCATATTTTCTAATCCCCAATTCCCAGTCACCATCATTCAAATACCGAATAAACGTCTTTGTCAGAATAGTCTGTCGATCTTCGGGAAGGGCGGCGATGCCCAGGGTGCGGTATTTCATGGGATACAAGGGACGAATGGCCAGGTGAAAATTGAAATTTCTAAGCACTAAATCAGTCATAATGGTGACACCAAATCCATTTTCTACCATGGACATGATGGAAGAGTCCGATTCCAAGGTATAGCGAATGTGGATTTTTTTCAAATAGTCTTTCAATACCGCCAATATATCATTATCAGAGCCTTTGATAGGAAATATGAAGGGCTCTTTTTGTATGTCTTCCAAAGTCAATTTCTCTTTTTCTGCCAATCTATGGTGGGGCGGCAGTACCACCATCAGTGGATCCTGATAGAGGGAAGTGAACTGCAATTTCTCTTCCACCGGCGCGGAAAGGAAGCCGCAATCGATTTTCCCTACTTTGATACGTTCCGCCACATCGTCATAATCGCCTTCGATGAGTTCAAATTCCACCTGAGGATATTTTTTCTGAAATCCACGAATGATCTGTGGCACCCACTGGGCAGATACGCTGGCAAAGGTGCCAAGCCGAAGGGTCCCAGCCACCACGTGATTCACTTCATAAATGGCCTGGGCCAATCCCCTTTGGTCATTCACTAACTGTTGGATGTATGGAAATAAATATGTCCCATTTTCCGTCAAAGTCACCCCACTGGCACTTCTCAGAAATAAAGACACGCCAGTTTCCTTTTCCAAAGCCGCCACGGCATGACTGATCCCCGCCTGGGTATAGTGCAGCACTTCCGCTGCTTTCGTAATATTTCCCACCTCTGCCACTTTGAGAAATATTTCATATCGATTGAGATTCATAGGCCCTCCATAACTTTTCTGCATGTCTATCATGCGAAACATTCACTTTTCAAATCTCCATTTATCATTATAATAAGAAATACTTCAATAAATTGCAATAATATATACGGTTTAAGGTTTAAACGCTGAGCTCGTATCCCTCAATCCACACTAAAACATATCCTTATTGGTTTAAGGTTTTGGGACCACGCAGCAAACCTTAAACCAATGAAATTTTCGTTTGTACCAATTGACATAAATGAACTCGGTACATAAACCAACAACTTTTCATATAAAAGGAGGTTCTTCCATGACTGAAATCAAAGCTGCCATTTCTCAATTTCATAGTGCTACGGGCCTTTCGGTTCGTCAGGCGGATTTTTTGGTGGTGCTTGCCACCATGGCTTGGGGGAGTTCGTATCTTTTGATGAAAATCGGTTTGGCCGACATCCCACCTTGTTCCTTAATTTTCCTGCGCTTTGGCATTGCTTTTCTGGTAACGGGCCTTCTTTTTTTCAAAAAGATTATTTCCACGCCGAAAGAAACACTGCTTCACAGTGCGATTCTGGGATTTCTTCTGTTTTCCCTCTTCGCCATTCTGATGTACGGCATGCAGACTACCACCACCCAAAATGCTGCTTTTCTGTGCAGCACCACCATCGTCATGGTTCCGATCATGCAAGGCGTATTGGCACGTAAAATGCCTAGCCCCATCTGCTTCATCGGCGTAGCCACCACCATGGTCGGCATTGCCCTTCTGACCTTGCAACATTCCTTAGATTTCCAGTGGGGCGATATGTTCTGCCTGGGCACCGCCTTTCTCTACGGTTGTCATATCTTAGTCAGTGCTCGCTTCGCACCTAAAGCAGACAGTCTGCAGCTGGGCATCTGGCAATTGGGCTTCGCTGCTCTTTTCGGTTTGGTGGGAACCATCGACTTTGAAACACCGGCTCTTCCGGCCACCGAAACCGAATGGGGCGCCATCCTGGGATTGGCTCTCCTCTGCAGTGCCTTCGGTTTCATCATGCAGACCATCGCACAGAAATACACCACCGCTGACCACGTGAGCCTCATTTACTCCTTGGAACCAGTCTTCGCCACCTTATTCGGCTTCGTTTTCCTCCACGAAATCCTCTCCCTCCAAGGTGGGCTGGGGGCACTGCTCATTTTGGGAAGCGTTGTGATGACGACGTTATTATCTAAAAGAAAATCTTAAAATTAAAATTTCCCTATCTTGAATTGGACCTATATCCTTGCTATAATAAAAATAACGAGATGGCCGTAAGATATTTCCTCTGGTACAGGAACGGCTCCCTCAAACTTTAGAAAATGTGAAGAAAGCCTCCTATCACTCATAGGCGGGCTTTTTTCATGCCCACCCTAAAAACAGGATTTACTTGGACATGATTGTGGCTACTAAGATTCCGAATGCGATCATCAAAGACAATGCTTCATATACTCTCATATCGCCACCCCCTCTCAAGCAAGAAGGGAAAGTCGCTATATCTATGACCATCTCGTCGATTTTTATTATATATGAAATGAAATTTACTGGCAACAAGGCATTGATAAAACAATCCCCCTAGTACATTGCCGAATCTTAAAAGGTATGAGTCTTCTTTTTTCCCTAACATATTAAAAATACGGCTTACTACCAGGTTAAACATGTTTTAAAGGTATGATACTAACGAAATCATATAACCTTTTATAACCTCTATAACCTTGTCTTAAGCCGTATTTTTGATATGTTGAAAAAAGAAATCAGCAGAACAATAACCTTTTATTCTATAGTTATCTTCTCTTTGTTACTCTAAACATAAACGTCTCATGCCTATTTCTTATGATTGCCATACAAATCGTAAGACACCGCATTCTCATCATAGCGGTTCATACGAACCGGACGTTTGTCTGCATAGCCTACAGCGATGATGCAGAATGGATCCAGATCGGTGGAAATATCCAGAATGTGGCAAAGGTGAATTTTTCTATCTTGGTATGGATAGACCTGCATCCAAAGGGTGGAGAGGCCCAGGTGTTCTGCTTCAATCAGAATGTTCTGCGCCGCAGCAGCACAGTCAAAGGTCCATTCCTGTGGGAAGCTGACCCCCTCTTTTTTGCCTACGATGACAATGGCAGCCGATGCTTTCCGTGCCGGGCCAGCAATGATGCTATTATGAGAAATGGCTTTTACCAAGTCTTCTCTGGTAACGATAATAAAATCTCTAGATTTCTGATTACCTACCGCTCTGGCCTGCATACCTGCTTTCACCAAAGTCAACAGCTGATCTTCCGGTACCGGTGTCAATTCTTTGAAGAATCGGCAAGTTCCGCGTTTGAAAATTTCGTCCATGGTCTCTCCTCCTTAAATACTTACTTATTATTGTTATCTTTCATCACTATTATATCATAGGCTGCATTTTATTGTTGCTTGGTAGTTGTTGGAAGTAGTTATAAATAAATACTATAGCTAATCACTAAGATTGTAAGAATCCCTAATCTCAAATATTATAAAATATGCTATAATGATAAATAATAAAAAAAGGGGGGGATAATTATGCTAAAACTTTATAGTCAAAGCACCACATGTTACCCCCCCCGAAAATACGTTTAGTTTTTTCGATATAATTACTATCATAAAAAGCACACGTGTAGATTCTATCTATACGTGTGCTTTTTGTGCTTTAAAGAGACTAAAAGAAAGGAGTGAATACACTTTTCTCTTAAAAGATTCTATTTTTATTACAAAGGAGAACGTATTATGAATAAATTAAAAAAAGTCATTATTACCACCTTATTATTAAGCATTACATATTCCGGATTAAGTGGTTGTGGATCCTCAACCGAAGCAACATCTACAAATAGTCAAAGTATTTCAACTACGCAATCAAAACAAGCTGAAAATGTACCAACTGAATATAAAAACGCCTTAAAAATGGCACAAAGATACAGTGATATGATGCATATGTCTCAGCGTAGACTTTATGAGCAATTAACATCAGAATATGGTGAAAAATTTTCAGAAGAAGCCGCTTCTTATGCACTCTTGCACGTAAAAGCCGACTATAAGAAAAATGCACTTGCTATGGCAAAGAATTATGAAAAGACTATGTCTATGTCACCAGCAAGAATCTATGAGCAATTAGTTTCAGATGCTGGCGAAGGATTTACCAAAGAAGAAGCTGAATACGCAATACAAAATTTAAATAAGTAAGTTGAATTATATAATAAAAGGAGTTCTATATGGACGTTTTAACTACACTTATTTTAGCTTTCTTTTTAGCCTTTATTCCTGCATTTATCGCTAAAAGTAAAGGGCGAAACTTTTTCTTATGGCACCTTTACGGCTTCGCCTTCTTTATCATTGCACTTATTCATTCTTTACTTATTAGCAAAACTCCCGAAAAAATTGCCGAGGACTATAAGGAAAAAGGATATGTTGAATGCCCATTTTGCAAAGAGTTCATAAAAAAAGATGCTGTGATTTGTCCACATTGTCACAAAAATCTGAAAAGTGATGCAACCGTTTGATATTTTCATGAAAGGGAATTAATGATATGGGACTTTTCGACTCTTTAAAAGGAACTGCAGACTCATCCAAACAAGAAATACGTGAAAGCCCTGTAAGAAAATTTCTCGGGCAGGAATTGTTTGCGATTGATTGTCGTGGTGCTAATCTCTATGTACATGAAACAGCAGTAGTTATCGATAAGACTGGTGGCGGCCTTTGGAATATAGGTGATAACAATTTCAAGGTCATTCCTTTTAAATCTATAATTGCTGTTCAAGCTAAACTAAAATCAACTTTATTGAGTGGATATATTGAATTTGAAACAGCCAATAGTCCACTTAGTGTAGGTAGTGATAATGCTGAAAGACGAAGTGAAAACAGTGTCATATTAAGTGGCACAGATGAACGATACCAACAAGCAGAGGAAGCCTTACAATATATCTTTGATCATATATGCCATTGATGTTAAAGTTATCCACGACATTATAGTTAAAAATATTATCCAAGGCAAATAAAAAGAACCGCAACGTGAAGTTGCGGTTCTTTTTATTTGCCTTAGATGGATTTGGTTGCTCTGAGGCGTGTAATCGCACGCTGCAAAGCCAACTTTGCACGATCCATATCGATATCGCTATTATGAGACTGAATTCTGTCTTCTGCGCGTTTCTTGGCAGCCTGGGCACGGGCTACGTCGATGTCGCTAGCCATTTCGGCCAGTGGAGCTACGACGTTGACCTGATTGCCTTTGTTTTCCAGGAATCCGCCGAATACAGCGACTCTATCTTCATTTGCTCCTTTTTTAATGCGCACTACGCACATGGTCAGAGCAGCAGCGAGAGGAAGATGGCCTTTCTGTACTGCAAATTCGCCATCTTCTGCACGAGCAACCACCATGTCTACGCCGTCATTCTGATAAATCGGGCCGTCTGGACTGATGACTTCCACGTGCATCGGATTAGTAAGGGTATCAGCCATGGCTTATTCCCCTTTCTTCATCTTTTCAGCCTTTTCGATTGCTTCATCAATTGTGCCGACCATGTAGAATGCACCTTCAGGCATATCATCATGCTGGCCTGCGAGGATTTCCTTGAAGCCTCTGATGGTTTCCTTCAGTGGTACATATCTACCTGGGGAGCCTGTGAACTGTTCAGCTACGAAGAACGGCTGAGACAGGAATCTCTGAATCTTTCTTGCACGAGCAACGATGACTTTGTCGTCGTCAGAAAGTTCTTCCATACCGAGGATGGCGATGATATCCTGCAGTTCTTTGTAACGCTGCAGAATAGCCTGTACGCCGCGGGCTACTTCGTAGTGTTCCTGACCCAGTACGTTTGGATCGAGGATACGGGAAGTGGAGTCCAGCGGATCTACTGCCGGGTAAATACCAAGTTCTGCGATAGAACGGTTCAATACGGTGGTAGCATCCAAGTGGGTGAATACGCCTGCTGGAGCCGGGTCGGTCAAGTCATCGGCTGGTACGTATACAGCCTGAATGGAAGTGATGGAACCGGTCTTGGTAGAGGTGATTCGTTCCTGGAGTTCGCCGATATCGGTAGCCAGGGTTGGCTGGTAACCTACTGCGGATGGCATACGGCCCAGCAGTGCGGATACTTCGGAACCTGCCTGTACGAAACGGAAGATGTTATCGACGAAGAGCAGTACGTCCTGACCCTGTTTATCACGGAAGTATTCAGCCATGGTCAAACCAGTCAGAGCAACTCTCATACGTGCTCCCGGTGGTTCGTTCATCTGGCCGTATACCAGTGCTACTTTGTTCAATACGCCGGAGTCTTTCATTTCGCCCCAAAGGTCGTTGCCTTCACGGGTACGTTCGCCTACGCCGCAGAATACGGAGCAGCCGTCGTGTTCGGTTGCGACGTTGTGAATCAGTTCCTGAATCAGGACTGTTTTACCTACGCCTGCACCGCCGAACAGACCGATTTTACCGCCTTTTGCGTATGGGCAAATCAAGTCTACGACTTTGATACCGGTTTCGAAAATTTCAGCTGCCGGGGACTGGTCTTTGAAGGCCGGTGCCGGGCGGTGAATTGGCCAGTAGTCAGATGCCGGCACTTTTGTCGGATCGTTATCTACTGTCTGTCCGAGAACGTTGAAAATACGTCCAAGGCAGCCGTCGCCTACCGGTGCAGCAATTGCACGGCCGGTGTCGACTGCTTTCATTCCACGTACCATGCCATCTGTGGAGCTCATTGCTACGGCACGAACGACGCCGTCGCCCAGGTGCTGCATGGTTTCACAGATAACATCAACAGGAACGCCGGATTTATCATCTTTTACATGGATTGCGTTATAGATAGCAGGAAGTTCTTTGTCATCATCGAATGCAATATCTACGACTGCGCCGATGACCTGAACAACTTTACCTACCTGCATCTCCTGTTCATTTGCCATGAAGAAGCATTCCTCCTTAAATTCTTTATGCTGGTTTATTCAAGTGCAGCTGCGCCGCCGACGATTTCGGAAATTTCGTTGGTAACCTGAGCCTGACGGGCTTTGTTGTAGGTCAGGTTGAGGTCTGCGATTCTTTCGGTTGCGTTGTCGGTTGCAGCGGACATAGCTGCCATTCGGCTTCCCAGTTCGGAAGCAGCGGACTGCAGCATAGCGTTGTAAACCTGCACTTGTACATATTCAGGGAGCAGTTTGGAAAGAACAGTGCCTGCATCGGGGAGGAAAATGTATTCCTCTTCTTCAGCGGCAGCTGCTTCTGCTCCGTCTGCTTCATCAACCGGTGCTTCTACAGGAAGTAATTTCTGTACTTTCACCTGCTGACGGAGAGCAGTGATGAATTTCGTATAAATAATGTAAACTTCATCGACTTCTTCTTTGGAGAAGTATTCTACCATTTCCTTTGCCAGGTCGATAGAATTCTGAGCCGATGGTTTATCAGAAAAGCCGAAATGATAGGAATCCAGGTCAAAGCCACGGAATTTCAGGTAGTTTCTACCCTGTTTGCCGCACACATAAAGTGCATACTCTGACCGATCCTTACCGGAGATTTCCTGCATGGTCTGCTTCATAACATTGGAGTTATAAGCACCGGCAAGGCCTTTATCTGCACTGATAATGAGATATCCGACCTTTTTCACATTGCCAGTTCTGAAGAGCGGGCTGGTGAAACCGGGTGTTACCGAAGAAGCACGGCGCAGAAGCTCTCCGATTTTTTCAGCATAGGGACGGGAGCCGTTTGCTTTTTCTTCTGCTTTGCGCAGACGGGCTGCGGCTACCATCTTCATTGCTTTTGTGATCTGCTGGATGTTGGTGACAGATTTAATGCGCCCTTTTATATCACGCGTACTTTCCAATCAGATCACCCCTCTACCGTTTCAGACTTTTTTGCTTTGTAACGTTCTTTGAATTCAGCGATAGCAGCTTTCAGTCTTTCTTCGTTTTCATCGGTCAGCTTCTTGGTCTTCACGATGTCTTCACCGATTTCCGGATGGCTGCTATGGAGGAATGCGAGAATCTGATGTTCAAAATCAACGACTTCGCTGACTTCGATGTCATCCAGATATCCGTTAACTGCTACGTAGATAGCCTGTACCTGGTCTTCGACCGGATATGGGGTATACTGTGGCTGTTTCAGGATTTCTGTGGTTCTCTGACCACGGTCGATCTGTGCCTTGGTAGCTGCGTCCAGGTCGGAACCGAACTGTGCGAATGCTGCCAATTCTCTGTACTGAGCCAGGTCCAGACGCAGGGTACCTGCGACCTGTTTCATAGCTTTGATCTGAGCAGAGCCGCCTACACGGGATACAGACAGACCTACGTTGATAGCCGGACGAATACCGGAATAGAACAGTGCTGTTTCCAGGTAAATCTGACCATCGGTGATGGAAATAACGTTGGTTGGAATGTATGCACCTACGTCGCCTGCCAGGGTTTCAATGATTGGCAGTGCGGTGATGGAGCCGCCGCCCAGTTCTTTGGACAGACGAGCTGCACGTTCCAGCAGTCTGGAATGCAGGTAGAATACATCGCCTGGGTATGCTTCACGTCCTGGTGGACGACGGAGCAGCAGGGACATTGCACGGTATGCAACAGCGTGTTTGGACAGGTCATCATAAATAATGAGGACGTCTTTGCCCTGATGCATGAAGTATTCAGCGATGGAGACACCGGAGTATGGTGCCAGGTACTGCATCGGGGAACCTTCAGATGCGCCTGCATGGACGATGATGGAGTAATCCATAGCGCCAGCCTGTTTCAGTTTTTCGTATACACGAACAACGTTGGAGTTCTTCTGGCCAATGGATACATAAATACAAATTACATTCTGACCCTTCTGGTTCAGGATGGTATCGATACCGATAGCGGTTTTACCAGTACCACGGTCACCGATGATAAGTTCACGCTGACCACGGCCGATCGGAACCATGGAGTCGATACATTTCAGACCAGTCTGCAGCGGTACATTTACTGGCTGTCTGTCAGCAATGCCCGGTGCTTTAATTTCAATGTCGCGGTATTCAGAGGCTTTGATTTCGCCTTTGCCATCAATTGGCTGTCCCAGTGCGTTGACAACGCGGCCGATAACCCCGTCGCCTACCGGAACCTGCATCAGACGGCCAGTTCTTTTAACTGTGTCGCCTTCCTTGATGGTTTCAGCACGACCCAGAAGAACGGCACCTACGTTGCTTTCTTCCAGGTTGAGTGCCATGCCGTATACGCCGTTAGGCAGTTCAAGCAGTTCGCCGGCCATGCAATTTTCCAGGCCATAGATATGGGCAATGCCGTCGCCGACTTCAAGAACCGTACCAACTTCATCGACATTGAGGTCTACTTTATAGTTTTCAATCTGTTTCTTAATGACAGATGTAATTTCATCTGAACTGATTTTCATTTCCTAGAAGTCACCTCAATCTCTTTGCATCATAATAGCTTTCAGTGTCTGCAGCTGTCTTGCTACGGACCCATCGATCAGGCGGTCGCCCACTTGAACGGTGAAGCCGCCAATCAGCGCCGTGTCCACTTTCTGCTTCATGAGAATTTTCTTCCCTGTAATTTCAGAGAGTTTCGCTTTCAATGCTTCCACCTGGGATTTGGTCAAAGGAAGAGCAGAGGTAACCACTGCTTCTTCGATGCCCATTCCGTGGTGTGCCAGAGTGGTGTATACATCCACCATAGCCGGGAAGTTGGTAATGCGGTCTCTGTCGATTACGACATAGCAGAACTGCAGAACGACAGGCTGAACCTTATCTGCAAATAATTTTTGTATTGTATCTTTCTTGACATCCTTTGCGAGCAGAGGATGGAAAAGGATTTCCTTCAGATTTGCATGTTCTTTGATAGCGTCTGCAATCAGATGGAGATCTTCTTCTGTTTTTTCTAAGCTGTTTTGTTCAGCAGCAATTTCATAGATGGCGCGACCGTATTTCTTTGCAAGGATTACGTTCTTATCCATGATTATTTACCTGCTTTTTTGGCATCCAGCTTAGCGATGCTTTCCGCAATGAGCCGGTCGTTTGCGTCCGGCGTCATGTTCTTGCTGATGATCTTGGCTGCAATATCACAGGAAAGGACCGCTACCTGTGCTTTCAGATCTTCCAGAGCATCCTTGCGTTCTCTTTCGATCTGCTGCGTAGCCTGTTCTTTTGCTTTTGCGATAGATGCATGGGCTTCATCAATCTGTGCCTGCGCCTGCACCTTGGCTTCTTTCACTGCTTTGTCCACAATTTCCTGAGCTTTTGCCTGTGCGTCTTTCAGCTGGGCTTCGTAGCTTTCTTTCAGCTCTTCAGCGGCAGCCTTGGACTGAGCGGCAGAGTCCAGGTCGTTTTTAATGCGTTCTTTGCGGGCATCCAGTACTTTCAGTACCGGTTTGTAGCAGAAATGGCCAAGAATAGCACAGAGAATAATAAAGTTGATGATCTGAATCAGCAGTGTACCATTCAGTTCTACCAATTCGTTCCCTCCTTAGCCTAATATTCCGTAATATGATAATTCGGAATTATTATTTCAGGAATGGGTTAGCGAATACGAGAACCAGTGCAATAACGATAGCGATAATCGGAATAGATTCGATAAGGCCGATAGCAACGAGCATGTTGGTGAAGAGTTTGCCAGCGATTTCCGGCTGACGGGTCATGCCTTCGAGAGCTTTGCAAGCGGCTCTGGAGTCGGAGAATGCTGCTGCGAGAGCTGCTACGCAAGCGATGAGTGCTGCTGCGATAAGGGAATACTGTGCTACGATTGTCTGATCCATAATGATAGTTCCTCCTAGAGAATTATAAAATTTTTTAGCTGTGTTTCTCCCATATTATGGTATCCGGGAGACAGCCCTGTGCATTTTCCGTTTTGCGGACGGGACCGTTGCCGGCAATTAGAAGCGGCGGCGCGCTTACCCGTTTTCTCAATTTGATCAATCGATACTTTCCTTCATGTATACAGAAGTCAGGGTGGTGAAAATGTATGCCTGAACCAGACCAATGAACAAAGAAACTCCGATCCAGATCATAGGTACAAGCCATGGGCAGAGGAAATACAGGATTTCCAACAGAATTTCGCCCGCCAGAATGTTGCCGAATAGACGCATTGCCAGGGTAACAGGCTTAGACAGTTCTTCGATCAAGTTCATGACTACAAAGACCGGGAATGGTTCAAAGAAGTGTTTGACCCAATGTCCAAAGCCTCTGCATTTGATGAAGTAGAAATGTGTGATCAGAGAGCCTGCAATAGCCAGACCCAATGTGGTATTAACGTCATTCGTTGGGGACGCTGTGAGGTGTTCTGTCGGCAGAAGGCCGATCTGGTTTGCTGTGAAGATGAAAAGAAACAGTGTCAGAAGTACGGTCGTAACCTGACGATACTTCGGTCCTACGTTGCTTTCAAACTGTGCGCAAAGACCCTCGAAAATCATTTCGATCGCATTTTGCCAGCCTCCCGGGATCTGGGCTCTGCCTCTGGTAGCTGCGAATACGGCAATAAAGACGATGATGGCGGTAAGCCATGTAGTAAAGATTGTATCCATATTCACAGACATGCCAAATAACTCCTGCACAACATGTGTACCCGTATGAAGATGCATATTCTCACCCCCTTTCTCTTACAAGGATATCAAGAAAACTACTCCTTAATTAAACTGACCAGCCGCTCCCCGAGAGTAGCAACCGGCAGCATAAGTAAGCCCCCTAAAAAGGCAAATATATCCACCGGAGTGAATATAACTGCCACACAGGCGAGGATTTCTAAGACAAAACGTAGCATGGTGCATACCACCAGACGGCGGCCGATGATTTCACTGCTGTGTCCCGCTCTCTCCCATTTTTGCAACAGGAAAAGAATCCCCTTGAAAAAAAAGATATGAAATAGGCATCCCATTCCCCATGCCGCTGCATAGGTCCAGCCCAGCCAGATGAGAAGTATTACTGCACCGACTGCCGCTAAAACCAGCAGGTATCGATTCATGCGTTCCGCATACGGAGGAAAAGTCGAGTCAAAATTCATATCATTTCTTACCTAATATTCGTGTAATGACAGACCACAGACCGCTTACTGCTCCTAAAAGTGCCAGCCCAATGAGTCCCCAAGGAGCCGTTCCAAGCCATTCATCCACTTTGAGCCCCGCCCATCCACCAATTGCTATGGAGGCAAGCATAGTCATCCCTGCGCCAGAGGCAATTGCTATACTGCGAAGAGGATTCCAGTCATCTTTCGGTTTCTTCTCTTCCATGGTCATGTCCTGCTATCTATTTTGGAAAACACGCACGCTAAATACAGACGCGCCAATATCTATTACATTATAGCATAGGCCTTTTTACTTTGCTATAAATTTCGTAGGTTTTTTATCACTTAATCCTTCGATATACAGAAGGGTATCTGCGATGCGTTCTGCCGAATGGCCATCGCCATAGGGATTTACCGCTTCTGCCATTGCTTTGTATTCTTTTTCGTCGGTCAAAAGTGTGTAAGCGGTCTGGAAAATCTTTTCTTCATCGGTGCCAACCAGTTTAACCGTCCCTGCTTCTACTGCTTCTGGACGTTCAGTGGTATCGCGAAGAACCAGTACTGGCTTTCCAAGGCTCGGTGCTTCTTCCTGGATTCCGCCGGAATCGGTGAGGACGATAGCACTTCTTGCCATCAGATTGGTAAATGGTTCGTATTCCATCGGTTCTACCAAATGAATGCCCGGTACGCCTTCCAGTTCTTCTTCTACAGCTTCCCGAACCAGCGGATTTCTATGAACAGGGAAAACCACTTCTGTATCCGGCACCGCTTCTACCAGACGGCGAAGAGCGCGGTATACCTGATGCATTGGTGCACCCAGGTTTTCGCGGCGATGGGTGGTAACCAGAATGACTCTCTTATGTTCTTCAATGGCTTCGATTTCCTGATCTTCGAAATGGTAATCTTTCTTCACTGTAGAAAGGAGCGCATCGATGACTGTATTTCCTACCACATAGATGTTATCTTCTTTTTTATTTTCACGAAGCAAATTCTGACGGGCTGTTTCCGTAGGAGCAAAGTTCACATTGGAAAGTACCCCTGTGAGCTGACGGTTCGCTTCTTCCGGGAATGGAGAAAGCAAATTGCCTGTACGAAGCCCTGCTTCTACATGACCAATTTTAATCTGCTGATAGAATGCAGCCAATGCAGCTGTAAAGGTGGTGGTGGTGTCCCCATGAACCAATACGTAATCTGGCTTTTCCTTCTTCAGTACATCTTCCAAACCGCGGAGTACCCGAGCAGTGATATCGTACAAAGACTGTCCGCTCTTCATGATATCCAAGTCATAATCTACAGGCAGCTGAAATAAATCCACCACCTGATCCAGCATTTCTCTATGCTGGGCAGTCAAGCAGACTTTGGTATCAATATCGTCACGCTTCAGAAGTTCCTTCACCACCGGTGCCATTTTGATGGCTTCCGGACGGGTACCGAAAATGGTCATTACTTTAATCATGATAATCTATGTGTTCCTCTCTTCTTTAAAAAGTTTAGACCTTATATAGTCCCCCCTTCGGGGGGAAGGTGGTAGCCTTGGCTACCAAAGGGGGCAGCACTAGCGGCATGAAATACTATGTTTCTCTCATCCAATTCGACGATGCCCGCTCCTAGCGGTAAGTGCGAAGTTACTAGCCATTTTACCGTGAGGAGCGGATAGCACCGAGTACACTTGCGATGTTCATGGTGAAGTATACCGCTAGTGCCTCCCCCCTCTTTTATTCTCCCCCGACGGGGGCGATCCCATCTACGTTTAGCGAAACATACAATGACAAAGTTTCTTTATCCCTGCCATCCCTGCAGAACCTTAATCTTTCTTTTCTTTCCTCTTCGCCAACTGGTACGGCGATGGAACGATTTCTTTCATCACGCCCAGTTTCTTCGCCCAAAGCAGGAAAAGTACCAAGGCAACCGCCACGATGGCGATGCCAATCCAAATGGAAAGATGAATCACCAACAAAGCAATGCAGGAGAAAAAGGCAGTCAAGGCGTACATGATCAGTACTACCTGTTTCTGATTCAGCCCCTTGGCCAGTAGCCGATGGTGAAGATGGTTTTTATCAGGAGAAAAAATAGGAACGCCGCTGGATTTCCGGCGAACGATAGCCAAGAGCGTGTCAGTAATCGGTACAGCCAAAGCCAGAAGCGGCACAATCAGCACTGCTGCGGCGGCGGTTTTCATGGAACCCATGACAGATACGGACGCAATGATATACCCAAGGAACATAGACCCGGTATCGCCCATGAAAATCTTGGCCGGGTTGAAATTATATTGCAAGAAGGCCAGACAAGCGCCGGTCATAGCGACCATAGCTGCCGCAGCCACCCACTGTCCCATCTGGAATGCCAAGAGGGCAATCGCAATGGATGCAATGGTAGCAATTCCAGCTGCCAAGCCATCCAGACCATCGATGAGGTTCACCGTATTGATAAACCCAATGATCCAGAAAATAGTCAGGGGCAGTGAAATAATTTCTGGCAAATACAAAATGCCAACCCGCGGCAAATCTACCCATTCGATGTTGATATTAAAAATCACAACCGGAATGGCCGCCGCAATGATTTGCCCCAATAACTTCACCTTCGGTGGCAAAGACATAATATCATCAGCAATCCCAACGATAATCAGGAACGTGGCCCCCAACATGATACCCACCATTTCATAGGAAAACCCAATGGTGGCAATGACGGAAACCATGAAGCCAGCATAAATCGCCAGACCGCCCAAGCGAGGAATCAATCCATGATGCACCTTGCGGGCATCGGGCTTGTCCACCGCACCGATTTTAATGGCAAAGTTTTTTACCACTGGGGTCAATACAAAGGTAACCACCAGGGCTGCTAAAAACGTGAACGCATAGGCGAACAACGTAACACCTCCTAAAAAGACAACACTTCATTGATATTTTAGCACAATTGGTAGCTAGTTACTAGACAGGTTACTCAAGTTGCTCAAGGTTCTCAGGTGGCTCAGGTTCACCGAATGTGCCTCTAGCCAAAGCCGTCATTTCGACCGGTCGTATTCGTGCTTAATGAGGTAGAAGTGATAAAACGCATTGTTTTGAGGAGTGGAGAAATCTCAAAGCAGTAGCGGTAAATGATCCAGCTGAAATGTCCCGTTACGGATAGATTCAGCTGTATAGAACTCCGCTGGAGATTTGAGATTTCTCCACTTTTGGGGAGCATAGTCGCTTGGTTCTTTTTTTGCATTTAGCACAAATCCCATCGGCCCCCATGACGGGTACGGCTAGCGGCACATTCAGCGAACCTTTAGAACCCTCAGAACCCTTAGAACCTTGAGCAACCTGAGTCACCTTTTCTCACTACTGACACCGCAGAGACTAAAATTAATAGTTTTCTAACAATGAGTGGTTGTTTTTTGAGAGGGCTATTTCGTTTATATAGATAGAGGGGAAATGTTGATGGTTGTTGGTTGGCAGTTGTTGGTTTACGTGCCAAGCCCTTTTAGTGACAACTTGCCGTGACAAAAGTAGCATTGGTTTATGGTTTAAGGTTTACCGGCTAACCCCCAAACCTTAAACCAATGTCACTACGTATTTGTGCAGATTGTATCGAAAGAACTCGGAGCATAAACCTAACAACTAACAACAGACAACCATCAACAAACTCGAAATAATGAAATTCTAATCTTCAAAATGTTCGTTTTTTCCCTCATTTTTCCGT